>OLFS01000091.1_pt1 | contig 84670 bp, 64 predicted proteins | sample 1605491 | NCBI WGS metagenome assembly OLFS01 (sample SAMEA3888921, study PRJEB22519) | human gut metagenome | biome: human gut; feature: human-associated habitat; material: faeces | place: Denmark | collected 2011 | reverse complement strand
TTACCTATATAATATAGGCAAACGCCCAACTTCTTGATTTTCAATCAAAGTCCAATTTAGAGCGAGTTAGCTTTATTAACAATTCAAGATGGTTTGAAACCCTTGGCTTATCCAAACGAAATAAGCATCAAAAAATCCGAAACAGATAACTTGGTAAGCTTCTGTTTCGGATTTTTTCTTTATTCTTCCTTAATCTTCCAATCGCTGATAGTGCGCTGGGTGCTGTCAAAACTGATACCGATTTTTACCAGTCGCTTGCCCTCTGCATGATATGGCAGCATATAGCCTTTTTCATCTATTTGTGCCAAAGCCTCATCAGCACTCTTATCTACCTTCAGTTCGAAGACGTAGATTGTATCTGGCATGTGCATCACGGCATCAGCCCTGCCGATGGCACTCTTCACCTCTGTGCGGATATAGATGTTGAGGAAACTGAACATCAGATAGAAGATAGTCTGATAATGCTTCTCGCTGTGATTCTCCAAATCATATGGTATCGTAGCCATATAGGTGCGCATGTGCTCCAGTGCCGCCTCGATGTCATTTCTATAAACCGCCTTGCAGAATCCCAAGAGGAAGGCATTGTTGTCAGAACGGCGAGGGTTCACATAATGAGGAATCAATGAGTTGAGCAGTCCGTCGCGTACCTCCTTGTTTGGGATGCCCAGCGTATATTCCTGAAACATCGGTTCATATTTCTTGATGGTCAGATAGCCGCTCTGGTAAAGCAATGGCAAGGCTTCTGTCATTTCCTCTGTTGATTGGTCGAAGGAACTCAATACTGTCTCTTGACTCTCTAAAGTAGAAAGATTGACATGATACTTATCCAAGAGTTTCAAGAGGAAGGATGGAGTGCCGGAACCAAACCAGTAAGGAGCAATCTTGCCTGCATTCATTGCCTTTACAAGACTGAACGGATTGAAAATATCTTCTGATTTCTCGCTGAAATGATAACCGTCGTAGAATTGCGTCAGCTCTTTCAGGCACTCCTCATACGTCATGTTCAGTGCCTCGCCCATAGCCTCAATATCTGGTTTCATCTGCGTGGTAAGCTCGGTTTTGCTGATGCCGCAGATGGCTGAGTACTGGTCGAACAGACTGATATTGTCGAGGTTGTTGAGTTCGCTGAAGATGCTGAGCTGCGAGAACTTGGTGATGCCCGTGATGAAGGTGAACTCCAGGTAAGGATCGAGTTTTTTCAGAGGACTGTAGAAGTTCTGCATAATGCGGCGGAGCGGTTGCAGGTTTTCCTTTTCATGTACCACATCCAGCAATGGGGCATCGTATTCGTCGATGATGACAACAGCCTTTTCGCCCGTCTGCTCATAAGCACGCTTTACGATACCATCCAACCTTTCGTTAGGGTAAATTTCCCCTTCTCCTTTACCATAAAGTTTCTCGTAAGGCAAAAGCTGCAGATTCAGATAATTGTTCAAGCCATCTGCATCAAAATGTTTGGCACCGCTCATATCGAAGTGGAGCACAGGATGCTTCACCCATTCCTTCTCGTATTCAGCAATAGCCAATCCCTCGAAAAGTTCCTTTCTTCCCTCGAAATAGGCTTGGAGGGTAGAGGCAAAGAGCGACTTTCCGAATCGTCTTGGACGGCTCAGAAAGATATACTTCATACCTTTTTCTCTGAAATCCACGATGTATTTGGTCTTATCTACATAGAGATAACCTTTCTCGCGAATTTCTTCAAAAGTCTGAATTCCTACAGGATATTTATTTACTATTTTTGCCATATTCCTACATGCTTTACGTTTTGCGCTGCTAAGTTACGAAGAAAATCCGAATTAACCAAGCATAATGGTTAAAAATAAAATGCTTTGTAAAATAAGGCGTTCTGAATACCCCGAAACATGTAAAATAAGGCACTCTGATGAGTTAAAAACATGTAAAATAATGCATTCCTCATTATTTTTTCTTACCTTTGTTCGCCCCGAAAAAACAACGGGATTGGGTTGTGGAAAGGGGGAAGAGAAAATAGAGATAAATATAAATATAAGAAATGAACAAATTAAAAGCATTATTGGGTTTCGACCCAAAGACTACTACGGTCAAGACTGAGTTGGTTGCTGGTATGACTACCTTCCTGACCATGTGTTACATCCTGGCAGTAAACCCTACCATTCTCGCCACTACGGGTATGGACAAGGGAGCTCTCTTTACTGCCACAGCCATCGCTTCAGCCATCGCCACCTTCCTGCTGGCTTTCATGGCAAAGTTGCCTTTCGCCCAGGCTCCTAGTATGGGACTGAATGCCTTCTTCGCCTTCACCCTTTGTCAGGCTATGGGGTTGACCTGGCAGCAGGCTTTGGCAGTATTGCTCGTAGAGGGTATCATCTTCCTTGCTATCACCTTCCTCAATATCCGCGATAAGATATTGGAGTGTATTCCGAAGAATCTCCGATTCGCCATTTCTGCCGGTATCGGTATGTTTATCGCTTTTATCGGTTTGAAGAATGCGGGCATCATTACTGCCAATGCGGATACTTTCGTGCAGCTCGGCAAGTTTACACCAGTCAGCATCCTGGGTCTCATCAGCATCCTGCTCTGTGGCTGTCTGATGGCGAGAAGAGTGAAGGGCTCCCTGTTCATCGCCATCATCATCTCTACCTTGATTGGTATTCCGATGGGTGTAACCCAGTTCTCTGACAACTGGATGCCGGTATCTACCCCTCACAGCATCGCTCCTATCTTCTGCCAGTTTGATTTCACCGGCTTCTTTACCCCAAAGATGTTCATGGTGGTATTCTCCCTGTTGCTTGTCAACATCTTCGATACCATCGGAACAGTTCTGGGATTGGTTTCCAAGTTGGGTATCAAGGAGAATGAGAAGGGCGAGATTCCGGGTGTGAAGGAGGCGATGATGAGTGATGCCATCGGTACTACAGCCGGTGCATTGCTGGGTAGCTCTACCATCACCACTTATGTGGAGAGTGCTTCGGGCGTTGCCGAGGGTGGTAAGTCGGGTCTGACATCTTTCTTTGTGGGTTTGATGTTTATCCTGAGCATCTTCCTGGCTCCAATCTTCCTGCTGATTCCGAGCGCAGCCACCAGTGGTGCCCTGGTAATGGTGGGTGTATTGATGATCGATTCGTTCAAGAAGATTGAGTTGGAAGATATCTCCGAGTCATTCCCTGCCTTTATCACGATGATTACGATGGTACTCTGCTACAGTATTGCCGATGGCATCTGCCTTGGTATTCTGAGCTATGTATTGATCAAGATGATGGTGGGCAAGTTCAAAGATCTGAATCCTACGCTGTATATCCTGAGCATCTTCCTGCTCTTCAATTATGTTTTCGGTTAATTAAACGACAGATAAAAAACGAGGCGGCAAACTGCATCACGCAGGTTGCCGCCTTCTCTTTTCTAACTAACTTTCTTATCAACTATTCAAAATGTTATTACCTATATATGGATCCCAGGGCATCCTGCCCTGGATGTAGTCTGTTATTTCAAACGGATGATATTCAGCGAGCTGGCTGGAATCTCTACCGTTGCACCGTTCTTCTCTGTAGTTACGTAGTTTTCTACAGGATAGATGTTGGTAGGATTGTCGATGGTGTTCTCCTCCAGACCGTTCTTGGCAGAAAGGCGGATGAGCTTGCCATCCTTGATTTCCTTGCCCTGAAGATTGATCTTCGCTGTGGTGTGCTCGGTGCTGGTGTTGGCAATCTTCAGGATTACCTCGCCCGTCTGTTCATCAAGTGTGGCTGTAGAGAAGATGCCAGGAAGGGTGTTTGCCTTCAACTTGGTAGAGAATATTTCCTTGCCATCCAACTTGGCGAAGATGCTGTCGCCTACTACTTTCAGCTCGATGTCATACCACTTGCCGGTCTCGATGCTGCCTGGGGTAGTAGCTATCTGACTCTTGGCACCATTCACGATAGACTCCACACCGTGCTGGGTATTGTTCCAGCCACCGAGGTTCAACCAGCAGTAGTTGTTCTTATCCACGTAGTTAAAGATGATGAGGAAACCTTCGTTTCCGGCATCCTTCTTCGCGCGTACCTTATATATATAGCCGTTGCTGGTAATCTCACCTGGGTTCAGACGGATGCAGCTTTCTTCGTTGCTGGTCTGCTTGATGAGGCTACCCTCAGTCTTCCACTGTCCACGGATATCGGTAGGCAACTCCTGCAAGGTCATCGGCAGCGCCTTTCCGTTCTCATCGCTGTAGCCCTTGTCCTCGAAAGAAACCTGAGTGCCCCATGTTCCCATACCTACACGGCAGATAGCTGGCTTCACCTGAGTCTGCTCATATTTGTATGGATTCTCCTGGTTCACCTTCAGTACACGGGTACCGATGTTGTTTGCCATCACGTTCTGAACGTAGTAAGATGGAGTTCCGAATACCTTGTCTGATGTATACTGAATCATATCAGGTGCCCACATACGGTTGTTGAGGTTGGCGAAGATAGGAGCGTAGGATGCCATGGTCACGATGTCAGAGTTGTTCTCGATGCCCATCATATAGACAGCCTCACCGAGTGCTGCATCGAGCGAACCCATATTGCCGAAGCCCTGGGTTACGGCATATTCGCCTACATAAATCTCGCTGCCCTTGCGGTCGTAGTTATCATACTTGTTGAAGTTCTCGGCAAACCAGGCTGGGTTGCGGTAGTAGTGCTCGTCGAGGAGTTCTACGCTCTCGTTGCTTTCCCACTTAGGATTGTCATCGCCCCAAGCCACCACGTTACCGATGAGGTGCATCTTAGGATATTTTGCCAGAACCGCATCCTTGAACTTCTTGAAGCGCTCGTAGTAATGGTCGCTCTGAGCCGCAGGATCCGGCTGGTTGTTCTCATTACCAATCTCCAGATACTCGATATTGTATGGCTCAGGATGACCGTTCTTAGCACGGAGCGCACCATATTTAGAGGTAACAGGACCGTTGGCATACTCCAGGGCATTCATGCACTCATCAATCCAAGGCTGGATGCTGTCTACAGGAGTCATACCGCCGTGCCACAAACCTACGTTTACAACATAGAGAGGCTTGGCATTCAAGTCTTCGGCAAGCTGAAGATACTCATCGAATCCCATACCGTCGCTGGTGCGGTAGCGCCAGTTTACGTTCTTATGGCCCGGACGTTCCTCGATAGGACCGATAGTCTTCTCCCAGTGGAAAGCATTCTCAGGAGATTCCTGTCCCTCTACGTAGCAACCGCCAGGGAAGCGGACGAACTTAGGATGGATGTTATAGAGAAGCTGAGCCAGGTCAGGGCGCAAGCCATTCTCGCGATTCTTGAAAGTAGGAGGGAAGAGGCTTACTACATCGAGAACGATGGTACCCTTTCCGTCGGCTACGAGTTCAAGCTGAGCCTTGGCGTCGTTTCCGTTGGCTGTCAACTCAGCCGTATATTTGGTCCACTTCTTGCCAACCTTGGCATTGAGGGTGGTTTCTGCGTAAACCTTATCGCCCTTGGCGTTGGTGAGGCGAGCCTTCAATCCGCCCTTGTAGCTACCCTTAGCCCAGAAAGAGAGTTTATAGGTTCTGCCCTGCACGGCGTTGATTCCCCAGAAACCCTCATTGATGAGAGAGGCTGTAGCTGCAGGCTTGGCAGCGATGGTAAGCTGGAGTGCCTTGCCCTGTGCATTGTTGAGCAAACCCTTATTGATGAGTTGTGCATTGATCTTTGCACCTTCCTGAGCGGCAGTTTTCCAGGTAGGAATATTTTTGTCATCGTCTTCGAAAGAACGGTTGCTGATGAGTTCGGCATAGAGACCGCCATCTGCAGCATGGTTGATATCCTCGAAGAAGATACCATAGAGGTTAGGAGATACCTTGATACCTGGGTTAGAGGCATCTACATTGATGGTAACCTGTGCGTTGGCTGCCAAAGCAGAGGCCAACACTGCTGAAAGTAAAATCTGTCTTTTCTTATTCATTTCTTATTCTTAGGTTTGTTTGTTTACTTGTTGGTTGGCATGTAACCAAGCTAAGCCTGAATTCATGCCGCTATTAATACACAGTTGCAAAAGTACACAAAAAACACAAAGAAGAGGTGGACAAAAAGCGAATTATAGTGTAAAAGGTGGATTTTCTGATGAAAATCCACCTTAATCATTACTTTTCACTTCAAAAATCTTGCAAGCCTTGTTTCCTGCGATATAAGCTACGTATGCTTTTATTTGATAGTGAGGATAGGCTTTCTGCATATCTGCGGCATAAGCCTTCACCTGTTGGGCATCTTCTAAGCGTGCCTCTTCCAAATTATCTACAATGCTTGCATCTTTTGACTTGAAATATTTAAACTCAATGATGCGGCAGTCGTTGTGGAATGATGTGCCAGGAATGCCGGTCAGCACTAAGTCAGCACGACCTGATGGCAAGTTCTGTTCAATGGCGAATGTATAGCAATTGCTCAAGTAGCGGCTCTGTAACTCGAAAAATGAACAGCGAATGAAATTCTCGTTCATCTTGTCAAAGGCTTGGGCTGGAAGCTGACCTAAGTATTCTTTAATGTAGTTATGGAATAATGGCTCCAGTTCTCTGTCTCTGACAAATGCCTCGTATGCAGGAACAAACTTACGGGCATTGTCGCTGATACTATTCAATTCGTTGTAGTAACTCATATATACACTCTTGGTCGTCAAGTTTGGCAAAGCCATTTTGTAATTGTCCTTCAGGGTGGTCATACCCAAGTAGTAGAGGCTGATAGGGTAGAACTCTGGGGAGAAGAACTTTTGCTTGTTGAACTTACTGCGTAAATCGGCTTGTGAATAGTACAATTCTCCATCCATCAACAGGCTGTCGAGCATTTCTTTGGCATTGTCAAGCGTGATGGTCAATCTTCTTATCCAACTGGTGTCGGTGCGCAGGTTTTCATCTACCATTTCCGTAGGGATGCCACCTCTCAGTTCTGCAAAGTTCTTGAGGAAGTAAGTCAGGATGGTAGAGTTGAACAACGGTTCTGCGCTTGGCAGGAAGTGGTAACCGTCATAATTGTTGAGTATCAGGGTCCATAATTCCTCGAAAGAGGCTTGAGGGCCATATTTATTGATGACATACTTCAGATATTGGGCTGCTTCCTCATGGGTAAAGCCCAATAAGTTGGTAAATTCAGGCTTCAGTGTCAACATCTCTGCGATGTTATAGCCACTGGTTAAGTCATCCATGGTGACAGGCAGTACTCCAGTGCAGAAGCAAGTACGGATGGTGCCTTCGCCAATGCCAGCCTTGATAACCTTGAAGAAAGTTCGTAGGAAACTTTCCCCTGTGGTCAAGTCCTGGTACAGCGAGTCCTTATAGACAACTAATAGCTGGTTGGTAAAGTTGTCGTATTCATCTATTAATATATAAAGAGGTGGAAGATTATGGGAAGAGATAAACTCGCATACTTCAACCAACATGTTGGAGGCATTGCCATCCTCTCTGAACCTGAAATCTCCAAAAAGGTCTCTGTTGCGTTCCACCAATGTACGGAGTGGACTGCAATTCACGGCGTTGAAGTTCTTTTCGATATCTTCCTTCTTGCTGGCAACGGAAGTTGTGGAAAAGTCATATCTTACCACAAGATATTGGTTGTGCTCGTTTGTTGGGTGTTCGCCAATCCAAGTTCCACCAAACAATTCTTTGAATTGTGTTGCCATGTTACGGTCGTAATAGTGAGCCAACATGGAAACGAGCAGACTCTTTCCAAATCTGCGAGGACGGAGAAATACTGGTGCTTTGTAACGCTCAAGCAGTGGAATATAGTTGGTCTTGTCCACATAATAATATCCCTTGTGGCGAATCTCAGCAAAGTTCGCCACAGCGTATGGAACGGTAATATCTGCTTGTGAATATGTCATGGTCTATCTCCTTTTTGTTGCAAATGTACGACTTTTATTTATTACTGCCAAATAAAATAGAAAGATTTTGTTTAATATAGTAGTACCAATCCGGCAAAAGCCGAGTAGAGTATCATGCGGATAGGATTGATCTTCATCACCTTCACGCCGATAAAGGTGGCAAAGAAGAGGGCGATGGAGATGTAGAAATGCCAGGGATTGGCTGGCGTAGAGAAGTTCTCGCCATTCATCAGAAGCAGGGCTGCGGCTCCTACCAATCCGACAATGGCTGGGCGAAGACCGATGAATATGCTCTGGACGGCTGTGGTGTTCATATACTTGTACAGCATCTTGCTGATAAGAATCATCAAAACCAAGGATGGGAGAACCAGCGCAAAGGTCGCCATGGCACTTCCGAGTACAGCCATCATGCCACTCATGCCGGCATTATGGACAGCTGTATAGCCACAATAGGTAGCGGTGTTGATACCGATAGGTCCCGGTGTCATCTGAGAAATGGCAACCACATCGGTAAACTCTTGCATCGTCATCCAATGATACTGCGTAACAACCTGTCCCTGAATCAGGGATATCATGGAATAGCCACCTCCGAATCCGAAGATGCCTATCTGAATGAATACGATGAAAAGCTGAAAAAATATCATCATTATGTTTTAAGCTATTTACTTTTTTACCTTTTTACTTTTTTACCCTTTTACCTTTACTCTGTTGGCTGGATAAACTGTCCATAGATGTAGCCACCTACGGCAGCTGCGATAATCACCCAGATTGGGTTGACGCCCAAAAGCCAGATCAGAAGGGCGGATAGAATAGGAATCCAGCAGTTTACAAGCGAAATACCGGCACTCTTGGCAAGCGAGAATGTAGGTACGGCTATCAATGCCACGACGGCAGGACGGATGCCTGCAAACATGGCAGCAACAACCTTGTTGTCTTCAAACTGATGGAAAAACATGGCTATCGCTAAGATAATAAGAAACGATGGCAACGAAGCGCCGAGGGTGCAGACGATGGCTCCCGGTGTCTTTGCCAACTTATATCCGAGCAGGGAACTCATGTTGATGGCCAAGGCGCCCGGACAAACCTGGGTAGTAGCAATGGCATCCAAGAATTCCTCCTTCGTCATCCAATGATGCTTGTCGACGACTTCGGATTCTATAATAGGAATCATGGCATAGCCACCACCAAAGGTGACTATGCCAATCTTCAAAAATGTTTTGAATAATGTAAGATAACTTACGCTATTATTCATTTTTTACCTTTTTATTTTTTTACTTTTTCAAAGCTCTTTCTTCAATCCACTGACGTGCATTGACAAATGCCTCAATCCAAGGAGTTACCTCGTCGTTGCGGCGATCAGCTGGATACCAGGCGTTCTGCCATGGGAAGATGGCACGCTCCAAGTGTGGCATCATAGCCAAGTGGCGGCCATCTGCAGAGCAGATACCTGCTACATTGTAGTCACTGCCGTTAGGATTACCAGGATACTCAGCGTAGTTGTACTTCGCAATGATGTTGTAGTGATCCTCTGGCTCTGGCAAGTAGAAACGGCCCTCGCCGTGAGCTACCCAGATACCGAGCTTATCACCGCTCAGGCTACCGAACATCACACTGTCGTTCTGAGGAATGGTCAGACCGAGGAATGTGCTCTCGAACTTCTTGGATGTGTTGTGGCAGAGGTGTGAACGATGCTTGTGCTCAGGATTGATGAGGTTCAACTCAACCATCAGCTGGCAACCGTTGCAGATACCGAGTGAAAGGGTATCCTCACGGGCATAGAACTTATCGAGTGCCTCTTTAGCTTTAGGATTGTAGAGGAATGCACCAGCCCAACCCTTGGCAGAACCGAGAACATCGGAGTTAGAGAAACCACCGCAGAATACGATGAAGTTTACATCCTCCAGAGTCTCACGACCAGAAATCAAGTCGGTCATCATCACATCCTTTACATCGAAGCCAGTGAGATACATAGAGTATGCCATCTCACGCTCACCGTTGGTACCCTTCTCACGGATGATAGCTGCCTTGATGCCTGATGGCTTGCGACGGTTAGCGTCGAGGCTGTAGCTAGCGAGGGTTCCCTTGAAGCCATAACCGAAGTTCATCTCGATAGGCTGCTTCTTATAGTTGGTGTAACGCTTCTTAGCCATACCGTTCATGCTCTGCTTGCGGTCGAGGAGGTAAGATGTCTTATACCAGTCGTCGCGCAAAGCATCGATATCGAACTCGTGCTCGAAGCCTTCCTTCTTGATGATAATCTTGCGGAGCTCAGGAGCTGGATAACCAATCTTGGCATAACCGATACCGTTCTCATCGAAGAATGCTTTCAACTCGTCCTTGTGAGCATCGCTTACCTGGATGACAACACCTGGGTTCTCTGCGAAGAGAGTCTTGATGATGTCGGCATCTGCGATGTCGTGGAGGTTGATCTTCATACCGCCCTCTACGTTGGCGAATGTCATCTCGAGGAGAGTTGTAATCAAACCACCGGCGCTGATATCGTGACCGGCCATAACCCAACCACGGTTGATGAGTTCCTGTACAGCGTTGAAGCAGTCAACGAAGTACTCTGGGTTCTTGACGGTAGGAACATCGCTGCCCACCTTGCCCAGACTCTGAGCGAAAGCAGAACCACCGAGACGCTGCTCGTCGAAACTGAAGTCGATATGGTAGAGGCTAGAGTTCTTGTCGTTAACGAGAACTGGGCTAACCACCTTCTTGACATCTGAAACCTCACCACCAGCACTTACGATAACGGTACCCGGAGCGATGATCTTCTCGCCGTTAGGATACTGCTGGGTCAAAGAGAGAGAGTCCTTACCTGTTGGTACGTTTACGTGGATGGCGCAGCAGAAGTCTGACAATGCCTTCACACCCTCGTACAGACGGGCATCCTCACCCTTCTGGCTGCGGCAAGGCCACATCCAGTTAGCAGAGAGGCTGATGCTGTCCATGCCATCTGCCAATGGAGCCCATACGATATTAGTCAATGACTCTGCTACAGAGAGTACTGAACCTGCCTTAGGATCGGCAAGACCAGCCTGAGGGGCATGACCCATTGCTGTTACGATACCCTTCTCGCCACGGTAGTCGAGTGCTACGACACCACAGTCTGAGAGTGGCAACTGAATCTGACCCTGACCCTGCTGACGGGCAATCTTACCTGTTACGGAACGGTCTACCTTGTTGGTCAACCAGTCCTTACAAGCCACAGCCTCCATCTGGAGAACACGCTGCAAGTACTTGTCGAGGTTATCTGCAGAATAAGTTACATCTTCATATTTACGCTCTACGGTCTCATCTACCATTACAGTCTTAGGAGTATGACCGAACATCTGAGCTACATCGAGGTCGAATGGCTTCACACCGTCAGCCTGCTTGAAGCTGAAGTGAGCATCGCCTGTAGTCTCACCAACCACGTACATTGGAGCACGCTCACGGTCGGCAATCTTCTGAACCTCGCTGATATACTTCTCGTCGATGAGCAAGCCCATGCGCTCCTGGCTCTCGTTGGCGATGATTTCCTTGGCGCTCAAAGTCTTGTCGCCGATAGGCAACTTAGACATGTCGATTTCGCCACCGCACTCTTCTACCAACTCAGAGAGACAGTTCAAGTGACCGGCTGAACCGTGGTCGTGGATGCTGACTACTGGGTTCTCATCGTTCTCAACGAGAGCACGAACCAGGTTGTAGGCACGCTTCTGCATCTCAGGGTTGGCACGCTGAACAGCGTTCAACTCGATACCATTGCTGTAACGGCCTGTATCTACAGAAGAAACAGAACCACCACCAAGACCGATGCGATAGTTATCACCACCTACTACGACAACCTTGTTGCCCTTCTGTGGCTCACCCTTCTTGTAGTCACGCTTCTTGCCGTAGCCTACACCACCAGCAAGCATGATTACCTTATCGTATGCATACTTCTCACCATTCTCCTCGTGCTCGAATGTAAGCACAGAACCAGTGATGAGAGGCTGACCGAACTTGTTACCGAAGTCTGATGCACCGTTGGAAGCCTTGATCAGAATCTGCTCAGGAGTCTGATAGAGCCACTTACGTACTGGCATGATGTCTTCCCAGTCGCGCTCAACATCGCTCTTGCCGTTGTCATCCTTCAGGCGAGGATAAGCAGTCATGTAGCAGGCTGTACCTGCGATAGGCCATGAACCAACACCACCACCCATACGGTCGCGGATTTCACCACCCGTACCGGTAGCAGCACCATTGAAAGGCTCTACAGTAGTAGGGAAGTTGTGGGTCTCAGCCTTCAGAGAGATAACACTCTCGATATCCTTCACCTGGAAGAAATCGCTGGTAGTCTGATCGGCTGGAGCAAACTGCTCGATAACAGGACCCTGAGAGAAAGCCACGTTGTCCTTGTAAGCAGAGAGGATCTTGTTAGGATTCTCGTTGGTGGTCTTCTTGATCATGTTGAAGAGAGAAGACTCCATCTCCTTACCGTCGATGATAAACTGGCCGCCGAAAATCTTGTGGCGGCAGTGCTCTGAGTTGATCTGTGCGAAACCGAAGATTTCGCTGTCGGTGAGAGGGCGTCCGTTCTCTTTCTCCAGCTTGTGGAGATAAGCCATTTCGTCCTCGCTGAGGGCAAGACCCTCTTCCTCGTTATACTTCTCGAGGTCATCGACGTACTTGATAGGTTCTGGCTGGTGATTCACGGTGAACACATCCTGTCCGATACCGTTGTACATACGCTGGAGCATAGGGTCGTGCTCAGCGTCTTCGCTATCTACAGGGAAGTACTCCTCGATACGCGAAATGCCGTTAAGACTCATGTTCTGAGTAATCTCAACGGCATTCGTACTCCAAGGAGTAATCATTTCACGGCGTGGGCCGACATAGAAGCCCTGCAACTGCTGGGCGTCCTCTAAAGTCGCGTCACCATAAAGCCAACAAAGTTCATTGATTTCGTCCTGAGATGGTTTGTGGTCAATCTCGGTCGCAATCACACTCTTAGATGGAGTTCTAAAAAAAAGAATCATACTTGCTTTCTTTTATATTATTAATGTATTTATTTCTTTTCGAGTGCAAAGATAGTGCAATTTCAAGACACTACAAAATAAAACACTGTTTTTTATGTTTTTTTTGTTGAGATTTGGGCTATTCTTACCTTGAGAGGCTACATTTGACGGTTTAGTTATAAGAAAAGTGCTTTCTGTTGCCTTTTTTGGTTAAAAAGGTGATAAATAAAGATTTAGAGGTTAAAAATGTCTAAATGCATTTGACAAATATTGTTTATTCGAGTCTTATCTGTAACTTTGCAAGTGAAAGAAGTGAATCAGTTTCTATAATGCCCTAAAATGTAGAAGCTTCCGGATAACGGATAAAAGCCGGGAGAACTCTAATATAATAGGAGGTAGAAAGCGACGTTAAGATATACTATAATCAATTAATAATAACAAGAAAATTTAAATTAGAAAGAATATGAAACAGACAAAGTTAATGGTAATGGCAATGATGGCTGTAGCTCTGATGGCTACTAGCTGTGCAAGTAAGAAGGATCTTCAGAATTGCCAGAATGAGAATAAGGAATTGTCAAGCAACTATCAGGCTACCAAGGAAAAGCTGGCAGCTACTGAGGCTAGTCTGGCAGCAGCCCAGGAGCAGCTCGCTACTGCAAAGAGCGATTACGCTAAGTTGCAGAACTCACTTGACAAGAGTTTGAACAATGCAAGCCAGAACAACGTGAGCATTGAAAAACTCGTTGACCAGATCAACGAGAGTAACCAGTATATCCGCCACCTGGTTGAGGTAAAGAGCAAGAGCGATTCGCTCAACATGGTTCTTACCAACAACCTGACCCGCTCTTTGAGCAAGGAAGAGATGAAGGAGGTTGATGTTCAGGTTCTGAAGGGTGTAGTTTACATTTCTCTGGCTGACAATATGCTCTATCAGAGTGGTAGCTATGAGGTGAACAGCCGTGCTCAGGAAACATTGAGCAAGATTGCTAAGATCATCACAGACTACAAGGATTACGATGTGCTCGTAGAGGGTAATACCGATAACGTACCAGTAAGCACTACAAGTGCCAAGATGAAGAATATCCGCAACAACTGGGACCTCTCTGCTCTCCGTGCAGCTTCTGTTGTTCAGTACTTGCAGGATCACTTCGGTGTAAATCCTAAGCGCCTTACTGCTGGTGGCCGTGGTGAGTACAACCCTGTAACAACTAACGATACAGAGGTAGGCAAGCAGCGCAACCGCCGCACTCAGATTATCATCACTCCTAAGCTCGACCAGTTCATGGACTTGATCGACAAGGCTCCAGAGGAGAAGTAAAAAGGCTATTTAAAGGTAAAAAGGTAAAAGGGTAAAAAAGTAAATAAGTAGAGGCATCAATGAGTTTTCGGGCTCATTGATGCCTTTTTAGGTATAAATATACAGGTTTTATGTTTTGAGTACGTAAAAAAGTACTTTTTGTTATCATTTTGCTAGAATTATTCTTAATTTCCTTTCTTTTCTTGATTATTTTTATTAATTTTGCAGGCAAAATATCAAGGGTACACTTGGCTGCCCTGATCATTGTACATTGTAAATTATTAATTATACATTATATTGTGTTATGGAAAAGATTAAGATGACAACTCCATTGGTAGAGATGGACGGTGATGAGATGACAAGAATTCTCTGGAAGATGATTAAGGATGAACTCATTCTTCCTTTCGTTGATTTGAAGTCTGAGTATTATGATCTCGGTCTGCCTTATCGCGACCAGACCAATGACCAGGTAACCATCGACTCTGCTGAGGCGGCTAAGAAATATGGCGTGGCTGTGAAGTGTGCTACTATCACTCCTAATGCACAGCGTATGGACGAGTATAAACTCCACAAAATGTGGAAGAGCCCTAATGGAACTATCCGTAGCATCATGGACGGTACCGTATTCCGTGCTCCTATCACCATCCCAAGCATCCACCCTTGTGTAAAGAACTGGGAGAAGCCTATCACTATCGCCCGTCATGCTTACGGCGATGTATACAAGAGCGTGGAACTTCGTGCTGATGAGCCAGGTACAGCCAAACTCGTGTTCGAGGGTAAGAGCGGCAAGAAGCAGGAGATAGAGATTCATTCTTTCGATGGTGCCGGCGTTATCCAGGGCATGCACAATACTGATAAGAGTATCCGCAGTTTTGCTCACAGCTGCTTCAAGTTTGCCATTGATACCAAGCAGGATCTCTGGTTTGCTACCAAGGATACCATCTCTAAGACTTATGATGCCCAGTTCCGCAAGATCTTTGAGGAAGTATATGAGAGCGACTATAAAGAGAAGTTTGCAGAACTCGGTATCGAGTATTTCTATACATTGATTGATGATGCTGTGGCTCGTGTTATCCGCAGCAAGGGCGGCTTTATCTGGGCTTGCAAGAACTATGACGGTGATGTGATGAGCGATATGCTCAGTACAGCCTTCGGTTCTCTGGCAATGATGACTTCTGTATTGGTTTCTCCTGACGGCAAGTATGAGTATGAGGCAGCTCATGGTACCGTGACCCGTCACTACTATCGCTACCTGAAGGGTGAAGATACATCTACCAACCCAATGGCTACCATCTTTGCATGGAGCGGTGCGTTGAGAAAGCGTGGCGAACTGGATGGCATCAAGGAACTTCAGAACTTTGGCGACCAGCTGGAGGCTGCATGTTTCGATACTTTGAATGACGGTATCGCTACCAAGGATCTCGTAAACCTGATGGAAGGTGTTGAGGCTAAGGCTGTAAACTCTGCCGGCTTTATCGCTGCCATCCGCGAGCGTTTGGAAAAGCGATTGGCATAAAAACAATAAGACCTGGGGTGATTAACCTCAGGTCTTATTGTTTTAGTTATTTTTAGTTTAAATCTTGATTCTTTTTCTTGCGTTTACGCAAAGCGTCTGAATAAACCTTAAACAAATCAATGTTCAGCAAGCCATACTGTGGTCTTGCCTTGCTTGTTTAATTCCTCTTTGATGATTTCACCGATTAAGGGAATTGCATTTACTTTATCTTTCATACTCTTTCAGTTGTGTTATATGCTCACTTATAGTTATATCGGGTGCAAAAGTAGCATTTCTGTTTCTAACTAGCAAAGAAACATGTAGCGAATTTGGAACACTAAGTTAAAATGTGTAACAAAATGCCCGTTTTTTTATATTTTTTTCTCTAAAGAACTAAATGTCACGAAATTGTAACCGAATGTAACGCTTATTACGAAAGAAAAGTCGTAATTTTGCAGCGGTATTTTAAATAACATGAAATATGGAAGAGAATATGAAAAGAATACTTGTTGTTGATGATGAGCAAGACTTGTGTGAGATTCTGAAATTCAATCTCGAAACAGAAGGATATGAGGTAGAGACTGCCAATTCTGCAGAAGAGGCTTTGGAGATGGACATCGCTTCGTTCGACCTGCTGCTGTTGGACGTCATGATGGGAGGAATGAGCGGTTTCCAGCTGGCTAAGCAGTTGAAGGACAATTCGATGACAGCCAATGTTCCGATTATCTTCCTTACAGCCCGTGATACGGAAAACGATACGGTTACTGGATTCAATATCGGTGCCGATGATTATATCTCGAAGCCTTTCTCTATACGAGAGGTGATGGTCAGAGTGCGTGCCGTCTTGCGCCGTACGGCTGAACAGGCTGGCGATGCTGATGAATCGAAGATCATCAACTATCAGGGACTGCAGTTGAATCTGGACAAGAAGACGGTGAGCATCGATGGTGAGGCTATCCCTTTCACCAAGACCGAGTTCGAACTCCTGCGTCTTTTCCTCGAAGAGCGCGGCAAGGTGTTCTCCCGTCAGGAACTTATCGACCGGGTATGGCCTAAGGATGTGATGGTACTCGACCGCACGGTGGATGTCAACATCACCCGTATGAGAAAGAAGATTGGTAAGTTTGCCAAGTGCATTGTTACCCGTCTGGGGTTCGGTTATTATTTTGATGCGTAATTAAAATGTTTAAGTTAAATAGTGTAGGTAGGAAGTTGTACTTCAGTGTACTGGCGGTGTTCCTTGTGTTCGCCGTCAGTTTTATCGTGTTCCAGCAGGCACGAGAGAAACAGTATAAAATAGGTACGCTTACTATCAAACTGGAAAATTATAATGAACTGCTGGCAGAAGATCTGGCACTCTCTCCTGGTGAAGGAATTATTCTGCAGGATAGCATCCACAATAGGGATGTGACTGTGGCTCATGAGAAGTTGCAGGCTTTTGTCCGAGAACATGAAAGCAAGGATCTTCGTGTTACGCTGGTGCGCCCTAACGGTAAGGTGATTTATGACAACATGAGTTCCGACTATGAGCATTTTGCCAACCATGCCAAGCGTGAGGAAATAGCAGAGGCCTTGAAAAATAGGGTAGGCTCAAGCGTGGAGCGACAGTCTAAAACCCTGAAACATGATTATTTCTATGTGGCTTCTTATTTTCCGGAAAGCAAGCTCATCATCCGTACGGCACTACCTTACAATAATGATTTGGCAAAATCGCTGCAAGCCGACCAGCATTTCATCTGGTTTGCCATTGTAGCCGTCATTCTGCTTACCATCGTGCTCTACCGTTTTACGGACCGTCTGGCTAAGAATGTTTCCAAACTGAGCATCTTTGCTTATAAGGCAGACCACAACGAGAGTCTGGAGGTGGAAGATCTCGCCAAGTTCCCTAACGATGAGTTGGGCGAGATAGCCGAGCGTATCATCAAGATGTATAAGCGCATACAGACCACCCGACGTGAACAGGATGTACTGAAGCGGCAGCTTACCCAGAATATTGCTCACGAGCTGAAGACTCCTGTAGCAAGTATCCAGGGTTATCTGGAAACGATACTCGACAATCCGCATATCAACGAAGAGATGAAGTCGCAGTTTCTGCAGCGCTGTTATGCCCAGAGCGAGCGTCTCACCTCTCTGCTCCGCGACATCTCAACCCTGAACCGGTTGGATGACGGTTCGGATATGATAGATTTCGAGGCGGTAGACATTACGCAGATGGTGAGTGAAATAGCCCATGAGACGGCGCTGGAAAGAGAGTCGCACAAGATGACTTTCGAGAATCTTCTTCCCGACCAGCATATTATCGTGAAGGGTAACCGTAGTCTGCTCTATAGTGTGTTCCGCAATCTTACCGACAATGCCATAGCTTATGCTGGCGAAGGACGTAAGATAACGTTGAGTGCCAAGGAGCAGGGCAACAAGTGGCATTTCATCTTCTGTGATAATGGTCAGGGAGTTCCTGCCGAGCATCTCTCCCGTCTTTTCGAGCGTTTCTATCGGGTAGATAAGGGACGCAGTCGCAAGATGGGTGGCACCGGTTTGGGTCTTGCCATCGTCAAGAATGCCGTTCTCCTGCATGGCGGAACCATCCGTGTGAGCAATCAGCTGGAAGGCGGCTTGAAGTTTGAATTTACGCTTAAGAAATAAAAATGTTTTTTGAATAAAATATCTAAGCGGAAAATATCAATAATCAAGTGGCTGATATAGGTACTTAAGTATAAAGAAAGGCAAGACTTCTGGGAAACTTATGAATGGGGTTTTACAGAAACCTTGCCTTTTTTGTCTTTTAGAACATTTTTGTTTTCTTTTCGTAAACTTTGCTTAAATCTATTATTTCTGACTTTTTTCTATTAAAAGTGTAGACGATATTTCTAAATGTTGACGAAAATCAAGAAAAACTAACTTTTTTCTATAAAAATATCGGTAAAGTTTGCATTAATTCAATACTTTTCCTTATCTTTGCACCCGTAAAGCAACGAGAGAGGCTTAAAAAGAGTAAGAAGAGAAAAAATAATAATTTAAAGTTATATAAGAGTTGTTTAATTAGTTAGAGAAGATTTTATGGAAAAAAGATTGCTTTTCTTGTTAGTCAATCTCTTCCTTTTTGTGGGGGGGGTATTGGCTCAAACGAAAGTAACAGGTACCGTAGTTTCTCAGGAAGATGGTGAACCTGTCATTGGTGCATCTGTCGTAGTCGCTGGAGCGGCACGTACAGGTACCGTCACCGATATTGACGGTCACTTCTCTTTGGAGGTACCTGCTGGTAAAAAACTTGTAGTTAGCTACATCGGTATGCAGAGCCAGACCTTGACTCCAGCCGCCAAGATGACTATCCGCCTGAAGGCAGATAGCAAGAGCTTGGGCGAGGTGGTTGTAACGGGTATGCAGAAGATGGATAAGCGTTTGTTTACTGGTGCTACTACAAAAATTTCTGGCGACAAGACAAAGTTGGATGGTGTCGCAGACATCAGTCGTGCCTTGGAAGGTAAAGCGGCCGGTGTGTCTGTGCAGAACGTCTCAGGTACTTTCGGTACAGCTCCAAAGATTCGTGTGCGTGGCGCTACTTCTATTTATGGTAGCTCAAAACCTCTTTGGGTGGTAGATGGTGTTATCATGGAGGATGTAACTGAGGTCGATGCTGATGATTTGTCTTCAGGTAACGCAGAAACCCTTATATCTTCAGCTATTGCAGGTTTGAATGCTGATGATATCGAAAGCTTCCAGATTTTGAAGGATGGTTCTGCTACCTCTATTTATGGTGCACGTGCCATGGCTGGTGTCATTGTCGTTACAACCAAGAAAGGTAAGGCTGGTACAAACCGCATCAGCTATACTGGTGAATTCACTATGCGTTTGAAGCCAAGCTACCGCAATTTCAATATCATGAATTCTCAGGATCAGATGGGTGTATATCGTGAGATGTACAACGATGGTTATTTCTCATTTGAAAAGAGTTATCGTGCTTCTAACAGTGGTGTCTTTGGCAAGATGTATCACCTGATGAATACATATGATTCGAAGACGGGAACTTTTGGATTGCCTAATACTGAGGAGGCGATGAATAGCTATCTCCAGAAGGCTGAGTACCAAAATACCGACTGGTTTGACTTACTCTTCAATAATAGTATCTCCCAGAATCATTCCGTCAGCATGTCTACTGGTACCGATAAGGCTCAGTATTATACATCTTTCAGTGTGATGAACGATCCAGGATGGTCTAAGCAGAGCAAGGTACAGCGTTATACAGCCAATGTAAATGCTCTTTACAATATTTCGAAGAAATTGTCTTTCAATGCCATAGCTAATGCTTCCTATCGTAAGCAGCGCGCTCCTGGTACTACTTCACAGTCTGTAAATAATGTGACAGGTGAGGTGTCTCGTGATTTTGATATCAACCCATATTCTTATGCGTTGAACACTTCTCGTACCATGGATCCTAATGAACTCTATGTGCGTAACTACGCTCCGTTCAATATTTTCCGTGAATTGGAAAACAACTATTTGAGTTTGGATGTGGTTGACATGAAATTCCAGGGTGAATTGAAATATAAGCCAATCTCTAAAGTAGAACTCGCAGTATTGGGCGCTTACAAGTATTCTACAACGACCAATGCCGCTACCATTACTGACCAGAGTAATCAGGCTTGGGCCTATCGTGCGATGGATGATGCTACGATGCGTGATGCAAACCCATGGCTGTATACCGATCCAGACAAGGCAAACTCTTTGCCATTCTCTGTATTGGAAAAGGGTGGTTTTTATCGTGAGACCAAATATAAGATGAATAGCTGGGACTTCCGTGCCACAGCTAGCTATAATGATGTATACAACAAAGACCATATCGTGAACTTATTCGGTGGTTTGGAAATCAATTCACTCGACCGTAGCCGTTCTTATTTTAATGGCGTTGGCATGCAGTATGATATGGGTTATCTCCCTGCTTTCAACTATAACTTCTTCAAGCAGTTGGCGGAGGAGAATGGTCAATATTATAGTTTGGATAATTCATATCAGCGTGAGGCTTCTTTCTTTGGTACTGCCACCTATTCTTATAAGGGTCGCTACACAATTAATGGTACCATTCGTTATGAGGGTTCCAATAAGTTGGGTAAGAGTCGCTCAGCTCGTTGGTTGCCTACTTGGAACGTGTCTGGAGCATGGAATGCTCATGAGGAGAGTTGGTTTGCTAAGTTAAATCCTGTTCTTTCTCATCTTACATTAAAAGCATCATATTCATTGACAGCTGATCGAGGTCCTGCTTCCGTTTCTAACTCGTTGGTAGTGATACAGAGTTACAACCCTTGGCGTCCATTTGCCGGTGACAAGGAGACTGGACTTGAGATTTATCGCTTGGGTAATGATGATTTGACCTATGAAAAGAAGCATGAGTTGAACCTCGGTTTGGATATGGGCTTTTTGAATAACCGCATTAATGTGACTTTCGATTGGTATCGCCGCAACAATTATGATTTGATTGGTCCTAAGCGTACCATGGGTGTTGGTGGTGAGATCTATAAATATGCCAATGTGGCAAGTATGCGTTCACATGGTGAGGAGTTGACTATTTCCACTCGCAACATTGAGACCAAGGATTTTAAATGGAGTACCGACTTCATTTTCTCTCACTCAAAGAATACTGTAACCGACTTGGATTCACGTGCTAACATCATGCAGATGATTACAGGTACCGGTTTCACAATGAATGGCTATCCTGTTCGCTCTTTGTTCTCTATTGATTTCAAGGGATTGAACAAAAAAGGTCTGCCTATCGTTGTGAATCAGAATGGCGAGGAGACAAGCTATGGTGGCGATCTCTACTTCCAGTCAACTACAACAGATTACTTGAAGTATGAAGGTCCAACAGACCCAACCATTAACGGCAGTTTCGGAAACACCTTCTCTTATAAGGGTTTTAAACTGAATGTGTTCATTACATACGCTGCAGGAAATAAAGTACGTCTTGATCCAGCTTTCAGTTCTTCATACTCAGACATGACTGCCATGCCAAAGGAATTTATAAATCGTTGGACTCAAGCCGGTGATGAAGCTTATACGGATGTGCCAGTCATAGCAGACCAGCGCATGAAGCAGAATGACAATTATATTGGTTATCTTTATAATGCATATAACTATTCTACGGCTCGCGTAGCTAAGGGTGATTTCATTCGCATGAAGGAGATTTCTTTGGCTTATGATTTCCCAGGCAAGTGGATTCAGGCCCTTCGCTTGAACAGCGTTAATTTGAAACTTCAGGCTACTAACTTGTTCTTGATTTATTCAGACAAGAAGTTGCACGGACAGGATCCTGAGTTTTTCAACACTGGTGGTGTGGCAACCCCAATGCCACGTCAGTTTACATTGACATTAAGAGTAGGACTTTAAAGAAAGAGAGATAATTATGAAAAAGAATAAATTATATTTAGCATCGGTGGCTTTTGCGGCATTGTCATTGGTCACATCATGCGACAACTTCCTGGACAAGTTGCCAGATGATCGTGCCGAGGTAAATACCGAGGAAAAGGTGACCTCTCTGCTTGTGTCTGCTTACCCAACTGCAAGCAGCAATCTGATATTGGAATGGAGCTCAGATAATTATGCAGACAATGGAAAGCAGTATAGTACCAATCAGGAAATAGAGCAGGTTTATCGTTTTCAGCCAATTACAGCTCAAACCAATGATTGCCCAAAGAGTTTGTGGAATGGTTATTATGCTGCAGTTGCAGCAGCCAACCAGGCTTTGGCTTCCATCGATGAGATGGGTAATCCAGCATCGCTAAAGGCGCAGAGAGCTGAGGCTTTGCTCTGTCGTGCCTATAGCATGTATCGTCTTGCTACAACTTTCTGTATGACTTATAATCCAGATAATGCAGAGAAGTGCATGGGACTTCCTTATCCAACAAAGCCTGAGACAACTGTAAACCCTGATTATAAGCGTGGTACACTGAAGCAACTTTATGAGCAGATTGATGCAGATATTGAGGCTGCCTTGCCTGATGTGAGCGATGATATCTATACCCAGCCTAAGTATCATTTCAATCAGAAGGCTGCGTATGCTTTTGCTGCTCGTTTCAACCTGTACTATATGAACTATGACAAAGTGATAAAATATGCTGACAAGGTGCTTGGAGCAAATCCAGCCTCTGGATTGCGCAACTATGTGCCTTTCATGTCTTTGTCTAATTCGGAGGACATGGAGAATCGATATATTTCTTCATCAGAGAACGCCAATCTCTTGTTGATGACGGCAGGTAGTAAAATCGGTAGAAATGTCAGTGGTAATGAAGCGCGTTTTTGCCATAATCAAAATGTAGGTCAGTATGAAACGATTTGGGCTAAGATGCCATGGGGAAGTGGATCCAAAAACAATACTCTCTATCAGTCAAACTTGTTGTTTGGCAATTCCCGTATTCTTATCTTCCCAAAGATGTTTGAACATTTTGAGTTTACCGACAAGATAAACCAAACTGGATTTGTTCATGTTGTAGATGCTGTGTTCACTACTGATGAAACCCTTCTTTGTCGTGCTGAGGCTTATGCCATGAAGAAGGAGTATGATAATGCAGTGAAAGATATCAATACATGGATTGTGTCGCATACTGGGACTGCGAAAGGTACGGCAAAACGCCCAACAATGACAGTTGAAAGTATCAAGACTTTTATCGAAAGCTTGCCGTATGCACCTGTTACACCAAAATCCAATTTGGAGCATAGCATTCGTAAGACATTCCATCCACAGGGATTCACGGTTGAGGCTGGTACCCAAGAGGATATTTTGCAATTCATCTTACAGATGCGTCGACTGGAGACCCTGTATCAAGGTCTTCGTTTCCTTGACATCAAGCGCTATGGCATTGAGTTCAGCCATGATGTTGACGAAGAGTCTCCTATTGTATTCAAGGCTGGTGACTTGCGAGGTGCGATTCAATTGCCAGATGATGTAATTGAGGCAGGATTACCTGCAAATCCAAGAGAAGAGTCTAACAAATAAAAAATGAGTAAACTATGAAATATATAAAATTATTCATACTGATAGCGTCAGTCTCTCTGTTTGCTGCCTGCTCAGACGATAGTCTTGATTCTAAGAGTATTTTCGATACGCAGAATAAGGAAGAGCAGAATGACTTTGACAAGTGGCTCAAGACCAACTATGTGGATACCTATAATATCCGCTTTAACTATCGATATAGTGACAAGGAGACGGACAACAGGTATAATCTTGCACCTGCCGATTTTAATAAGTCTAAGGCATTGGCTATTATGGTCAAGCATATTTGGCTGGATGCTTATAAGGAAGTGATGGGCGATCAGTTTATGAAGACCTATTCTCCTCGTGTGATGCAGTTGGTTGGCTCAGCAGCTTATGATTCTCAGTCTTCTATTGTGATGGGTACTGCTGAGGGTGGCTTGAAAGTAACTTTGTATAATGTAAATATTATCGATGTTGATAATCCAATCATAGATCCAGAAAATCCTTTCGTTGACAAGAAAAAAGGTACATACGATCTGAACTACTGGTTCTTCCATACAATGAATCATGAGTTCTGTCATATTCTGACTCAGAAAAAGAATTATTCTACTGAGTTCCAGACAGTTTCTGCCGGCAAGTATCAGACTTCAGGTTGGGTGAATGTAGAGGATAAAGATGCTCCATCCATGGGATTTGTATCCGGTTATGCCAGCGGTGAGTATAATGAGGACTTTGCTGAGATTTTTGCCCAATATGTAACCCATTCAGAAGCAGCATGGCAAAAAATACTGCGTGCAGGTATTGTATACGAAACAGATGAAAATGGCGAGTATGTGCTTGATGCAGACGGCAATCCTATAGTGAAGGATGCAAGTGGCTATAAAGCTATTATTCAGAAATTTAACATTCTCAAGGAATATTTTGCCAACACTTGGGGCATGGATATTACCAAGCTTCGTGAAGTTATCTTGCGTCGTACGGCAGAAGTAAAGGCAATGGATTTAGAAACATTAAAGTAAGACGGATATGAAAAGAATATATAACATATTATTTACGCTGATTGCGATCTTGTCTTTCACATCTTGTTCCAACGACATAGATGAAGTGTTCGACAAACCTTCTGCAGAGCGAGTGAATGATGCAATAGCAGAGTATAAGACGGTTCTTACTTCTGCAGAGAATGGATGGCTGATGAAATATTATCCTAAGGCTAATACCAAGTATGGTGGATATAATCTGTTGTTGAAATTTGGAACAGATGGAAATGTTACTGCCATGAGCGATGCTTTGGGTGCAGACACGAAAGCCACATCACATTATAAATTGGAGCAGAGTGCTAGTATCGTTCTGTCTTTTGATGAGTACAATAAGGTGATTCATTTCTTCTCCGATCCAGCTAACCCTGCTGGTATTGGTGATAATGGTAAGGGTATGGAAGGTGACTTGGAGTTCCGGGTGCTTACCGCCACTGCTGATTCTGTAGTCATGCTTGGCAAGAAGCGTGGTACAAAAATAGTGATGACTCCTATGGCGAAGGATGCCGATTGGACTGAGACCATTAATCAGATAGATGGTTTGGAGCAGGAGATGCAGTTCCCTAGATATACTTGCGAGGTGAATGATGTCAAGTATGTAGCTACATCAAGCTATCGTACCATTACTTTCACTAGTTCTAATGCCGAGGATGGCTCTACCACGATTCCTTATATCGTAACAGACAAGGGGATTGAGTTTTATAAGCCAATAACTCTTAATGGCGTTACTATCAAGGGATTCAACTATAAAGGGGGCGATAACTATGAGTTTGAATCCACAGATGCCGCTGTAAAGATGTTGGGCGTTGTTCCTCCTATCAGTGAGCAGGTTATCAGTGGAGACTGGTTCTTCTCTGTAGCTAATATGGGTAGCTATACTCAGGCGTATTGGAATGCTGGTAACGAAAAGGTTTCTAAGTATTATTCTCCTTGCCTTTTTGCTGCTTTTACCACTTCTGCGTTTAATGACTATGCAGGACATTGGGGAATCTTTTTCAATGTGGCAGGCTATGCTTCGTTCATAGACATTACTCCTACTATCGTTGACGATGATCATATCTCATTTGCTTGTCCTGGCAAGTTTAATGCGAATGGTCAGTATTTCTATAGTTGGGGTCAGCTGTATATGATTTATGCACTGACTGGTGATCAGGGAACTCATGCAGCCGGCGTGGCCAAGACTTATAAAATCGAGTTGATACAGGGTACATCGAAACAGCCTTCTTCTATAAAGTTGACTGATGAGAGTAATCCAAATAACTGGTTTGTCTTGACAACTAGTATGCCAGAATCTCTTTTTTAGAGTTCATCCATCATGAAATAAAATTATATACATAATGTTTAATAGGATTCTTTGTGAAAAGAATACATAAAATCTCTCGTCTGGGGGCGTGCTCATTTAAGCACGCCCCTTATTTATTGTTGCGCTCTTTAAATTTGTAGCATATGCACCTTGGAAGGTGCACATTTATGCGCAATATGCACCTTCCAAGGTGTAAATATATGTTTTTTCTTTCAAAACTCCAAACTTTTTGCTTATTTATTTTTGCTAAAAGTTTCCTTTACCCTTATTTCTAATAATTGCCAGAGATTTTTATCAGTATGTAGCGATTATTGCCTAGTTATGGAAAAGTATTCTGCCGAGGAATAAGTTGGCTGTTAATCGGAAATAGTGTACTGGCGAATGAAGAACAGCTGACTAGCCATACACTCGCTAGTTGGCTGTTCTATAGGAACAGTCAGCGTAAATGCCTGAATTATTGTTGTAAGTAAGGGATAAGGAAATACTCTTCACTCTTCACCTTTCCTTCGGAATCCCCAGTGTTTATGGGCGTTTCGAGGGGTGAAGAGTTCTTGGGCACTCTTCACCCACTCTTCACCACTCTTCACCTTAGCTGGTTCGGCGGAGGATGTGTCATAAGTTTATGATTCACCCTTTTCTTGTTGTTGGATGAGTAAGGATATGTTGTTGGATGAGCTAGGATATGTTGTTGGAAGAGATAGGATATGTTGTTGAGGCAGTCTGTATCTTCGGTCGCACAACAGCTGTTGTGCGCTTGCATAACAGCTGATATGCGCATGCACAACAGGTGATGTGCATGCGATGGTCAACTGTTATGCGCCAACATCCAGACTTATGACACACCCTCCTCAGGGACGCCTAGCGGTCTTGCGCTGCAATTTACGCCTGTTGGTCTTTGGAATCGGTGAAGAGTGGTGAAGAGTGGGTGAAGAGTCGCAGCAAACTCTTCACCCCTCGGAATGCCGATAAACACAGGGGTTTCCGAAGGAAAGGTGAAGAGTGAAGAGTAAAAGCGTGTTCGCTTGCAGATAAAAAATGGGGCGCAAGCTGTTTCCATGAAAGGAATCGCTTGCGCCCCTGATATTATTGCTTATGAGTAAATGAGCACCCTAAGATTAGAACTTGTAGATAGCACCAAATGAAATGTTGCTCGCATCTACGTTAAGTCCGAATGTTGATGAGTTGTCACCATGGTCAGGAGAATAACCTTTGTAACCGAGGAAACCTACCTTTGTGATGAAGTTTACGTGGTCTGAAAGCTTAACAGCCAAACCTGGCTTGATGCCTACCTCGTAAGAATCGCCACCGCCCTTGCTGTAACTGCTGTAACCGATTGTACCCTCAACAAAGAGGTTAACCAACTTGGTTTCTACGGCTGTGTAACGTACGTAAGGAGCTACAGTGAATGTTGTAGATTCACCTACAGGAGAAAGCTTGCAAACTTCGCCCTTCTTGATACCAATCTCGAGACCAGCCTCCCACTTGTTGTTGAATTCGTAACCGATTTCAGGCATCAGGGCGTAAGCTGTCTTGCTGTCACCACCCTCAAACTTGTTGCTGGAAATACCAGCTGTACCACCGATGTAAACCTGTGCGCTAGCGCAAACTGAAACGAGAGCCATAGCAAGGCTCAACATAATCTTCTTCATAATCAATCTTTTCTTTTAATTATTACTTTCTTTTATCACTCTAATCAGGTAGCTTTTCAGCCCCTTTATTTATGATAGCAAAGCACATCCCAGACATGCCCTGCACTCTCTAATTCGGTGGCAAAGGTATAGGAAATAACTTGAAACTCAAAACTATTTCTCTGTTTTTCTTGCAGAGCAAGCCGTATTGTTGATGTAAATCAAGAAAAGTAGGCATGCTGAATGTATCTAAAGCTATTTCTGCTGCAAAGCTACGATTTTTTAGTGAAACCGCCAAATAATATGAGGGAATATTTGGGCAAACCAACTTTTTTCTCTATCTTTGCATGAACAAACAGTTTGAATCTTTTTTTATTAATATCATAAATGAATCAATTTACAAAGCTGATAGCAGCCCAGCTCAATCTGAAGGAGCAGGCTGTAGAAAATACTCTGGCGCTGCTCGAAGAGGGCTGCACCATTCCGTTTATCTCGCGATACCGCAAGGAGAAAACCGGTAATATGGACGAGGTAAGCATTGAAGCCATCGCACAGGCTAACGAGAAACTCTCAGAGATGGCGAAGAGAAAGGAGACTATCCTCAAAACCATCGAGGAACAGGGAAAACTCTCGGATGAACTGAAAAAACGCATCGAACAGTGCTGGGATGCCACCGAACTGGAAGATATCTATCTTCCTTATAAGCCAAAGCGCCGCACCCGTGCACAGATAGCACGTGAGGCAGGCTTGGAGCCTCTGGCACAGCTGCTCCTCTTCCAGCGTGAGCGCAATCCGGAACAGGCTGCCAGGAAGTTTGTGGGCGATAAGGTGAAGGATGTGGAGGCTGCACTTCAGGGAGCCAAGGACATCATCGCCGAAACCGTAAGCGAGAATGAGCAGAGTCGCAATCAGATTCGCGGTGAGTTCAGACGCGGTGCCATCATCACTTCTAAGGTGGTAGCCAAGAAGAAGGATGAGGAAGAGGCGCAGCGCTTCTCCGACTATTTCGATTTCTCAGAACCATTGAAGAAATGTTCTTCGCACCGACTGCTGGCTATGCGTAGAGGCGAGGCGGCAGGATTCTTGCGTGTCAGCATCTCGGCTGATGATGAGCAGTGTCAGGATAAACTGAAGCGCCACTATGTACATGGTTTCGGTGAGTGCCAGACGCTGGTGGGCGAAGCGGTAGATGATGCCTTTAAGCGACTGCTGAAGCCTAGCATTGAAACTGAATTTGCTGCGCTCAGCAAGCAGAAGGCGGATGAGGAGGCTATTGTGGTCTTCGCCGAAAACCTGCGCCAGCTTCTGTTGGCGGCTCCTCTCGGACAGAAACGCGTGATGGCGGTTGACCCTGGTTTTGCCAATGGTTGCAAGACTTGCTGTCTTGATGCGCAGGGCAATCTGATTCATCATGAAATTGTTTATCCTCATCCTCCCCGCAACAGGAAGAGCGAGGCTACGGCTGCCATCCAGCGCATGGTAAAGATGTATCAGGTGGAGGCAATGGCTGTAGGTAACGGTACGGCAAGCCGCGAAACCAGCGACTGGCTGCATAGCATCGATTTCGTTCATCCGGTAGATATCTATGTGGTGAGCGAGGATGGTGCTTCTATCTATTCGGCTTCGAAGATTGCAAGAGATGAGTTCCCGGATGAGGATGTTACCGTGCGTGGTGCAGTGAGCATCGGACGAAGACTGATGGATCCGCTTGCAGAATTGGTGAAGATTGATCCGAAGAGCATCGGTGTGGGACAGTATCAGCATGATGTGGATCAGACTCAGCTGAAGAAGAGTCTGGATACGGTGGTAATGAGTTGTGTGAACTCGGTGGGTGTCAACCTGAATACCGCATCGCAGCATCTGCTGACCTATGTGAGCGGTTTGGGACCTACGCTTGCCAAGAATATCGTGGAATATCGCCGCGAGAATGGAGCCTTTGCTTCCCGTGCCCAGCTGAAGAAGGTGCCACGTCTGGGTCCTTCGGCCTTTGAGCAGTGTGCTGGCTTCCTCCGCATTCCTGGCGCTAAGAATCCTTTGGATAACAGTGCCGTTCATCCGGAGCGCTATGCGCTGGTAGAGCAGATGGCGAAAGATCAGGGCGTAACGGTGAAGCAGCTGGTAGAAGACAAGGCGCTGCAGAAGAAGATTGATATCCGGAAATATGTGAGTGCCGAGGTGGGTATGCCTACTTTGACCGATATCATGGCTGAGCTTGACAAGCCGGGCTTGGACCCTCGTGGTGAGGTAGAGAAGTTTGAGTTTGATGCCAGCATCAAGGAGATAGAGGATTTGCAGGTGGGCATGGTTGTGCCGGGCATCGTTACCAACATTACCAAGTTTGGTGCCTTTGTAGATATAGGTGTCCACAACGATGGTCTGGTTCATGTATCCCAGATGTCAAACCGTTACATTCAGGATCCTTCTGAGGTGGTAAAACTTCATGAGCATGTGATGGTGAGAGTGGCAGAAGTAGATTTGAAGCGCAAGCGCATCGCCTTGTCGATGAAGGGCGTGAAATAGAAAGGATATTCAGAATGAATCAGAATAATAATGGTGATGCTCTCTTGGCTGGGGGCATCACCAGAGATTGTATAGAGTCGGCATATTGTTTTATTCATCAGAAGCTCAGGGTTTTTGAATTTTCCACCAATCCTACGCAGCGTGATGATATAGAGTATGCCATCGCCCAGTATGTAGAGGGTATGAATCCGCAGCTCTATCTTCTTCTTTCGCAAGGCAGAACGGAATTCCTTCTAGACCATGTGAATTTTGAAAAAGATATGCGCGAGGCACAGGAAAAACTGGAAGGGATGATGTAGGTATCTCTCTGTTTTAGGAGAAGAATAAACTGAGTCATGTTAATTTTAGTTGATGAGGGTGCGTCATAGACTTATGACACACTCTTTTTTTTATCCAGTTACATGCCAGTTACATGCTGGTTACATGCGTCAGGCACTGTTTTAAAGGGCTTTTGCATTGATTAAGGGCTATTTCGAGTTGCTCAGTTACATGCTGGTTACATGAGTTATGCCCAAGTAACGACCTCAAATAGCCGAATTAACGACCGCAAACGACCACAAAAACGACCGCAAACGACCGCAAACGACCGCAAACGACCGCAAACGACCACAAAAACGACCGCAAACGACCACAAACGACCACAAAAACGACCGCAAACGACCGCAAACGACCGCAAACGACCACAAACGACTGCAATAACGACCGCAAACGACTGCAATAACGATTGAAATATGATAGCTCTTATGCTCCAAATTCTTCTTCACCTTTTTGGCTTATAATCCATTTTTTACCATTGGGTGATTTTGTTAGCAGGCCATCTTTTGCCATATTAATTAGTAGGCGACCTATTCTTCGTAATTTTTCATCATGGCTATTATTTGCAGGAAAAACATGCTGAAGACTTTCGAATGCATCTCTGCGCCAAAATCCCATTTTTCCTGCATTATGTGCCAATTGCAATAATAGCTTTTGGATACTTTTTTCTGCAAGTCCTTTCTCTTTTGTGTAGTGACCAATCTGGTTTGTCAGTTTGGCTACTTTTAATGATATGGTATAATGTGGAGCACGTCCTTCAATCAAACCTTTATCAAATAGTAGCTTGGCTGCTTCTTTTGTGATAGGATGATGCTTTTGTACGGCATCTAGCCAAAGGCATTCCTTTAGTGACAAAGACTGGTTGCTCTTTAGCAAGTTGGTATATTTCTCATCAATCATTTTGCCATAGATAGTTACGCCAACAGTACGATGTTCGTTGTCGATGTCGTAATCTGGCATTGGAAAGAATCGGTTGCGTTGCTCTGTGTAGATCTTCTTGATACCACGTCCTACTGTATCAATCATGTTAAAGTTAACCATGCCACGACATAAACAATCGTTACGATAATGAAATTGAGGTCCTTTATGCTCCAGGGCATTTTCTATTGTTCCTGGAATGAAACTGCCACCATTGCCATAATATAAGGTACTAGGACCTTCTACAAAAACAATTCGCTGCTGTAAGGTGTAATCCTGATGTGCGATGGCGTTATGTAATGCCTCTCGTATGGTGTATTCATCATACTGTTTCATGGTGTCTGGGAACAGGGTTCCACCTGGCAACTCACGCATAGTCTTGTTACGTATTTTACTCAACACCTTATCTACGGTCAAGATGAAAGGTATTGTAAAATGCTCATAATCTTGTACGATGCCTTCTTCATCTTCCCATGTCCAAGTGATTTGTGCTACGGCAGGATGAATCTTTTGAATAGAAAGGGGTTTGCCCAATAGTAGAATGGCAGCACGAGTGAGCTTCCCTTCTCGCATCATCATACTATTAGCCAAGAACTCTTCTGTACTCCACGCATCTATTTCTTCGGCAGGAATACTTGACGAACGAACTTTTTTGAACATGACTTTAGCTGTAGCTACGGCTAGTTCATCCAAATCATTGATCGTGGCATTTGGTACGAGCTGAGCAGTCCAATCGGGTATTGGTGGCTGTTGGCGGATAGTATCTTGTTTTGCCTGGTTCAGTGGTTTCAGACTTTCGCCATCACGACCATAAGCCACACCTTTCCAGTGCATTACTATATTGCGTGGTGATGCTGGTATCTGGAATAATAAAACTCGTTTGCCTTCGATATCTAAAGGTACAATATCTCTAAAGATAAGGTTGTCGGTGGTATGTTGAGACATATCTTGCTTCAAACGGTTGAGTGCAACTTCACCATCTTTGAATGTTGTACCGATAATCTGATGTTTTTTGTCCCAAACACCGAAGACTATCCAAGCAAACTCATGGTCACGTAAGTTTGCTTCATTGCTAAGAGCGGAGAAGTATTTGCCCAACTCATCGATATCAAAGTTGGTCTCTGCTTTCTTAAACTCGACAACCTCATTCTCTGAGTGTTCCCAAAGCTTGTTGAATATCTCTATATATTTTTCCATTGTTTCCTTCTTTATTGTTCCTAAATGAGCCTACTTAAAAAGTAAGGCATTGTCTTAGGACACATTTATATTAAAACAGCTACAAAGATAGCATTTTTCTTTGGAAATAGGGTATATATTAGGAGGAAAATGTATTTTCTTTGTGATTTTTTCAGTTTTGGGTGAAAAACTCTATGTATGGGGATAAACTAAAGTGGTGTGTAATCGCAAGAAATAGTGTGAAAGTATGTAAAATGATACCTTGCTTTTGGCTGTTACTATAGATTAGCATTGAAATATGTTGCCAAAATGTTGGCAATTTCTAGAAACGAAAAATCCTAACCGCTTATTATCAAGCAGTTAGGATTTTCTTTGGTGCGCCTGATAGGACTCGAACCTACACGGCCTAAACCACTAGATCCTAAGTCTAGCGCGTCTACCAATTTCGCCACAAGCGCATTCTTGGGTGCAAAGATACAATAATAATTTGAATAAAAAGAAGAAAAATGAAAAAAATGATGGTTTTACTTGCTTTTTACGAGAAATAATGGTAATTTTGCAAACAGATACTGTTCTATTTTTATTTTGCAAAAAACGAAGGCTGGACAGTAAGGACAGATAAAAACTAAATAACAGAAATATGAAAAAAGTATGGGTTATGATGCTGGCTACATTGATGGTTTCTTCCACGATGATGGCTGGAAATGTGAAGAAATCAACAACTCTTCCTATTGGTGGAGAGATCGTAAAGGCTTCTCATCCGATGATTCAGTATGTTGGGCGTGTGAGCTTTGCTAAGAATCCCGATGTAGCCAGTTTCAATTATCCGGGAACTACGATTGAGGCTAGTTTTCAAGGGTCTTCTCTGAAAATGCTGTGCCGTCCGAAAACCGGATATTTCATGGCGCAGATTGATGGTTGCGAACCTTTCAAAGTGGGCTTTAATGCCGAACGCGATTCGGTTGTTACCCTGGCTGCGGCTTTGCCAAAGGGGGTGCATCATGCTAAGGTGATGTATGTGATAGAAGGTTTGTTCCGTAAACCGGAATTCAGGGGATTCGTTCTTGATAAGGGATGCCAGCTCGTTGAGGCTCCGGCTCTCCCGGAACGGAAGATTGAATTTATCGGAAATTCAATCACCTGCGGTTATGGCGTAGAAAGTATCAACATGTCTGATCCTTTTGAAGATGAAACGGAGAACCATTGGCTTACTTATGCCAATATCGTAAGTGACAGTCTGAAGGCTCAGCATACTTCTATCTCCCGTAGTGGTATCGGTGTATATCGTAATTATAATGGTCCGAAGACAGGTGATGCCGATAATATGCCTTGGCAATATGAATATACCTTATTTGACCAGCATGATGAAAAATGGGATTTTGCCAAGTATCAGCCTCAGTTAGTCTGTATCAATCTGGGTACGAACGATCTTTCTACCAAGAATTATGATATTCAACTCTACGAGAAGAATTATCGCATGTTTATTAAAACGGTACGTAGCAAGTATCCTCATGCAAAGATTGTGATGTTGACAGGTCCGATGCTCGGCGAGAAGGAGAGTAGTAAGCAGCGAACTGTACTTGATAGAATCTGTGCTGATGCCAATATAACTGATAAGAACATTTACCGTTTCGATTTCAGTTTCCAGAAAGGAGATTTAGGTTATGGCGCCAGCTGGCATCCTAGTATGTTGCAGCATCGGAAGATGGCAGCAGAATTGCTTCCGTTCCTGAGAAAACTGATGAATTGGAATTAAATGAGACTGTATGTTTCCCAAACAAAATTATATGATAACAATGAATACAAAGAATCTATTATTATTGGCATCTCTTACATTGGCGATGCCTCTGACAGCACAGACTCCGCAAGAGGATTTCAAGCGGGATATTACGCTTTCGGGTAGTAACTATGTAGCTTATCGTGGTCCGCAGAAGCAGTTGACTGCGGCTCCTAAAGGTTATAAGCCTTTCTATCTGAGCCATTATGGCCGGCATGGTTCCCGCTATATGATTGGCAAGAAGGCTTATGATGTGCCTTATTTCTCTCTGCTCAAAGCGAAGCAGGAGGGCAAACTGACAGCTAAGGGCGAGGAAACGCTGGCTAAGGTGAAGATGATTCGTGAGGAGGCGAAGGGGCGCGATGGCGAACTGACTCCGCTCGGGGCTCTCCAGCATCAGGGTATTACCAGAAGAATGATGGAGCGCTTCCCTGAGATTTTTGCCGGTAATACGAATATTGAGGCCCGAAGTACTTTGGTAATCCGATGTATCCTCTCTATGGAGAACGGTTTGCAGCAGATGCTTCGCATGAATCCGAAACTTCATATCTTCCATGATGCCAGCGAGCATGATATGTATTATATGAACCAGGGCGACCGATATCTGGACAGCTTGAAGAACAGCGTGGGTATCAAGGTGGCACAGCAGGAATTTGCACAGAAGCATGTTAGCTATAGCCGTGTGATGCAGGAACTGTTCAACGACCCTGCCTGGGTGAAGCAGAATATCAACCAGAGTGACCTGAACAGAAAACTTTATGAGATGGCAAGCTCAATCCAAGGCACGGAACTGAGAGGCAAGGTTTCGCTCTATGACCTCTTTACGGAGGAGGAACTGTATCAGAACTGGCTGAATGCCAACATCTGGTGGCAGATGGCTTACGGCAACTCGCCTTATACGGGCAATGTGCAGCCGTTCTCCCAGCGCAATCTCTTGAGAAACATCATCCAGAAGGCGGATAGCTGCATCGCCTTGCCGCATCCGGGAGCTACATTGAGATATGGACACGATACGATGGTTACTCCGCTTACCTGTTTGCTGGATTTGAATGGATATGGCGAAGAGATTAAGGATCCGGAGAAGATTGCTTCTCAATGGTGGGATTATAAGATTACTCCGATGGCTACGAATTTGCAGTTTGTTTTTTATAGAAACAAGGCGAATGATGTGCTGGTGAAGGTGCTTTTGAATGAAGATGAGGCTACTTTGCCTATCAAGAGCGATGTGGCACCTTATTACCACTGGAATGACTTTAAGGAATACTGCCTGAAAAAGCTGGCGGGGTATAAAAGGTAAAAATGAAGGCTACTGACTGCTGGAGGGACAGGCGATGGAATCGCCTGGAACGGGGGCAGGAGGGGGACTGGCTTCTTTTTTACTGAACGCGAAACGCTGAAGCGCTAAACGCTAAAGCGCGAAATGCAAATGGCTAGATAATAAAAAAGGGGCTTAAGCTTTTTGGGCTTAAGCTCCTTTTTTATGATGGGCGCTTTCCTTGCGCTTTTCTTGCTGCTTTTCTTGCGCTTTCCTTGCGCTTTCTTTTTCGCTTTCTTAGCGCTTTTTATTGCTTCGATAACCAGTCTTTATCCTTCTGGTCTTCTTCGAAATCTTTTTCTGAGAAGAGGTTGGTCTGACCAGTCAGTTCGTCAATCACCTGTTGCTCGCTTTTGCCAGCATCTGGATCAAGGTTTTCACCTTCATTCTCTGAGTCAGAACCATCCGGTTCCTCATCATTATCCTCAGAAGGAGGCTCTGGGAATCGGGTTGGTTCCAGTTCCTCGATACTTTCAATCTTCCATGTCGTGAGGCGCTTACCCTTTGCCTTGAAACTCTTCTGCGCAATGAACTGTTCGGCATCGATTTCTTCGGCAGGACGGATGGCATCCACACCGCCATAAGTAACCTTGATACGTGGATAAATCGTATCGGTAAGCAAGATGAGCTTGCAGTTAGGGTTCTCTCCCATGAAATTCTGATGGCGCTTGGTGGCATCCATCGTGAATCGCTTGATGTATGGATATCCCTGATTGTCGGCATCGTAAAGGATAGCCGTCCAGATCTTGTGCTCATCCCATTTCTCTAAGCGGATGATGTTGTCCTCGTAGTGGTTGTTGACATCGAAATTGGTGATGTAGAATTCTCCGTTGTCGAGTACTACCAAGATAGATTCATCATCATTGAATTCGCCCAGGAAGCGGCCGTTCTCATCGTAGTTGATGCGGTTTACGTCTGGGTCGAACCAAACCTTTCTGCCTCCTAACGTGCTGTGGCCGTGACTCTTCAGACCGATGCGGCGAATGGCGCGCTTGGTAAGGAGATTACCTTTGGCAGCACGCCCCTTGATCAGAATGTCTGAGAAATCCTTCTCCAGGAAGATGCTCTGGCGCTTCTTCGTCAGGTCGGGCTCCATCGTACACTTGATGATTTCTGCCTCGCCATTCGGATTGGCGGTGAAGTAGATGACGCGGCTGCCAGGTGTGCCCTGGGTGATGTCATACAACTTGTCGCGGGTCATGGCGGTTACATTGAATCGCTTGATGAAGTAATCGCCTTGTTTGCCGTCGCGGTAAACACAGTTGTAGATGGTGCGCTTGTCGTTCTTCTTGAATACCTGAACATGGAGGATATTCTTGCCGACGAATATCTTGTCTGCTACCTTGGTGACTTTAAACTTACCATCCTTATAAAAGATGATGATGTCATCGAGGTCGGAGCAGTTGCATACGAATTCATCCTTCTTCAACCCTGTACCAACGAAACCTTCCTGACGGTTGATATAGAGTTTCTGGTTAGCCTCTACCACCTTAGTCACCTCAATGGTATCGAAGTTTCTGATTTCTGTTTTGCGAGGATGGTTCTTTCCATACTTGCCCTTGAGATATTCAAACCAGTTGATGGTTACATCGGTCATGTGAGCCAGGTCGTTCTCAATCTCAGCAAGTTCAGCCTTAATCTTCATCAGCAGTTCGTCTGCCTTATCCTTATTATATTTAAGGATTCGCTGCATCTTGATTTCCAGGAGCTTGAGGATGTCCTCGCGGGTAATTTCCCGATGGAAGGCATATTCTACCATACCCTTACCGTCTACTTCGGCAGTAAAGAGTTTGTCCTTGAATGGTTCGAGTTTAGAATCGATGAAGGCAACAACCTCATCCTGACTCTTACTCTGCTCAAACTTTCGCTCCTTGTAGATGCGTTCCTCGATGAAAATCCGTTCGAGAGAAGAGAAGAAGAGCTGCTCCTCCAATTCTCCCTTTCTGGTTATCAGTTCCTTGCGCAGCAATCCCATTGTGCGGTCTACGCTGTGGCGCAACACATCGCTAATGGTGAGGAAAACAGGCTTGTTGTCTTCGATGACACAGCAGTTGGGCGAGATGTTGATTTCGCAATCGCTGAATGCGTAGAGTGCGTCCATCGTTTTATCTGATGAGGTACCTGGTGCCAGATGCACAAGAATCTCAACATTTGCCGAAGTAACATCATCTACCTTGCGTGCCTTAATCTTACCCTTTTCTACCGCTTTGGTGATAGAATCGATGAGGCTGCCTGTAGTCTTACTGAATGGTATCTCGCTGATAACGAGTGTCTTGTTGTCGAGCTTGTCTATCTTGGCTCTTACCTTCAATGCACCACCTCGCTGTCCATCATTGTATTTACTTACATCGATGGCACCGCCTGTAGGGAAGTCGGGATAGAGTTGGAATGGCTCGCCCTTGAGATAGTGGACGGCAGCATCGCAAATCTCATTGAAATTATGTGGCAAAACCTTACTGCTCAATCCCACGGCAATACCCTCGGCACCTTGTGCCAGAAGCAGCGGGAATTTGGCAGGGAGCGTGATAGGCTCCTTGTTTCTGCCATCATAAGAGAGTTGCCAGTCGGTGGTTTTAGGATTGAAAACCACGTCGAGAGCAAACTTAGAGAGGCGTGCCTCGATATATCGGGGAGCAGCGGCACGGTCGCCCGTAAGAATGTTTCCCCAGTTACCCTGCGTATCGATGAGCAGGTCTTTCTGTCCCATCTGTACCAAAGCATCTCCGATAGACGCATCACCATGAGGGTGAAACTGCATGGTATGTCCCACGATATTGGCAACCTTGTTGTATCTTCCGTCGTCCATGCGCTTCATAGAGTGGAGGATGCGTCGCTGTACCGGTTTCAAACCATCCTCAATATGAGGAACGGCACGTTCGAGGATCACATACGATGCATAGTCGAGGAACCAGTTCTGATACATTCCGCTGAGGTGATGTACAGCAGAAGCATCGAATCGGTTCACCGGCTTATAATCGGAATGTTCTTCGGTCGAAATCTCCTCGTTGGCATCTTCTGCAGCATCCTGTTCAGATTCTGCAGAAGAATTTTCCAAATTTGGCGATTTTTCCTCTTCAAGACCGTTTTTATCTTTAATTTCGTCGCTCATATATAGCTTTTAATACTTATTTTATTAATTTATGGCAAAAATACAACAATTTTTCGAGAAAAAAGAGTATCTTTGCCGAAAATTTGAAAAAAATAAGATTTAATCATGGCACAGGAAGATGTTTTTAAGAAAATTGTAAGCCATTGCAAGGAATATGGCTTCGTGTTCCCAAGTAGTGAAATTTATGATGGCTTGGCTGCCGTTTATGACTATGGTCAGAATGGTGTTGAGCTCAAAAACAATATTAAGCAGTACTGGTGGCAGAGTATGGTGTTGTTGCACGAGAACATTGTTGGTCTCGATGCAGCTATCTTCATGCACCCTACAGTATGGAAGGCATCTGGACACGTAGATGCTTTCAATGACCCATTGATTGATAACCGCGATTCAAAGAAGCGTTATCGTGCCGATGTGCTCATCGAGGATCACATGGCTAAGTATGAGGAGAAGATTGCCAAGGAGATTGCCAAGGCTAAGAAGCGTTTCGGCGATAGCTTTGATGAGGCTCAGTTCCGTGCAACTAATCCTCGCGTTCTGGAAAACCAGAAGAAGTTTGATGATCTCCATGCCCGCTATACTGAGGCTATGCAGGGTCCTAATCTGGAGATGCTGAAGCAGATTATCGAGGATGAGGGTATTGTTTGCCCTATCAGCGGTACCAAGAACTGGACTGATGTCCGTCAGTTCAACCTGATGTTCTCTACCCAAATGGGTGCTGCCAGCGATGCTACAAGCAAGGTATATCTCCGTCCTGAGACAGCTCAGGGTATCTTCGTAGATTACCTGAGCGTTCAGAAGACCGGCCGTATGAAGTTACCATTCGGTATCTGCCAGATTGGTAAGGCTTTCCGTAACGAGGTTGTAGCCCGTCAGTTCGTATTCCGTATGCGTGAGTTCGAGCAGATGGAGATGCAGTTCTTCTGCCAGCCTGGTACTGAGATGAAGTGGTTTGAGTATTGGAAGAAGGTTCGTCTGGCTTGGCACGAGGCTCTCGGTATGGGTAATGAGAACTACCGTTACCACGATCACGAGAAGCTGGCTCACTATGCCAATGCTGCTACCGACATCGAGTTTAAGATGCCATTCGGTTTCAAGGAGGTAGAGGGTATCCACAGCCGTACCAATTTCGACCTTTCTCAGCACGAGAAGTACAGCGGCCGTTCTATCAAGTACTTCGATCCAGAGAAGAACGAGAGCTATGTACCTTACGATGTAGAGACATCTATCGGTGTAGACCGTATGTTCCTCAGCGTAATGTGCCACTCTTACTGCGAGGAGAAGCTGGAGAATGGCGAGACACGTGTTGTTTTGCGTTTGCCAGAGGCTTTGGCACCTGTTAAGTGTGCTGTGTTCCCATTGGATAAGAAATATGGTTTGCCAGAGTTGGCTCACGAAATCGTTGACGAACTGAAGTTCCACTTCAATACTCACTATGGCGATCCTAAGGATTCTATCGGTAAGCGTTATCGCCGTCAGGATGCTATCGGTACTCCATTCTGTATCACCGTAGACCACGAGACTCCAAACGATCATAAGGTAACTCTGCGTTATCGTGATACCATGGAGCAGGAGCGCGTAGCTATCTCAGATCTTCGCAGCATCATCGAGGAGCGCGTAAGCATCACTAGCGTATTGAAGAAGCTTGGCAAGGAAATCAAGAACTTCTAATTAATCAAATACATTTAGATGAATCTTAAGAGTTTGAAATATTTCTTCTTCCTCATGATGGCAGTGATCACACTGTCATCATGTAGCGAAGATGATGATACTGTCTCGGAATATGCCAACTGGAAGGAGCGTAACGAGCAGGCTTTTGCCGATACATTGGCTTATGCCAGGAAGATGGGCGAAGCTAACGGCTGGTACGTTTATAAGAACTGGACGTTCGAAAAACAGACTCCGAACAAAGATCAGAATGGTAATTTAGTGACCCTTACTTATAAGGATTGCGATAATATCATCGTTCATGTTCTGAAGACGGGAGAGGGTAAAACTTCTCCAATCCTTACCGATTCGGTACAGGTGAGCTATCGTGGCCGTTTCATTCCTACTGATAATTATAAGGAAGGTTACGTCTTCGACCAGAGTTTTACGGGTACTTTTGATGCAGCTACAGCTAATCCTACCCGTAGTGTGGCCGGTGGATTTATCGATGGCTTTACCACCGCATTGCTCAAGATGCATCCGGGCGACCATTGGCAGGTGTTCATTCCATACCAGCTGGCTTATGGCGAGAGTGGTAATTCTTCAATCCAAGGCTATTCAATGCTCCGTTTTGAGATGGTGCTCAAGAGCTATAAGAGAGCTTCTGGCAAGAAGTGGATTACTAAATAATAAGAATAAAGATTTAGAGAAAAGTATGTGCATATGTTTGAAATGATATATGCACATATTTTTTTGTATGAGCGATATACGAGAAATTAATTTATGCTTTATAGCAAGAAGACAGATTATTTGATGGAGTCGATTCGCCTGGGTAGGGAGATGGATCGGCGCGAGAAACTCAATCTTATTGTAGGATTGAGTATACCTTCTATGCTGGCTCAGATTTCTACGGTGATGATGTTCTTCATCGATGCTTCGATGGTGGGTCATCTGGGAGCAGAGGCTTCTGCCAGTATCGGATTGATTGAGTCAACTACCTGGCTTATTGGTAGTTTGCTCAGTGCAGCGGCTACTGGCTTTTCAGTACAGGTAGCTCATTTTATTGGAGCTAATGATTTTGCAAATGCCCGTCAGGTGTTTCGTCATGCGCTGATTTGCGGTGTGGCGTTCAGCATTTTTGTTTCTCTTCTCTGTGTCGGCATTCATGGTTATCTGCCTTATTGGCTGGGTGGAGGTGCTGATATTGCCACCAATTCCTCTCGCTATTTTCTGATATACGGTCTGGTACTTCCATTCGTTTTCCTTTATCATATATCCGAGATGATGCTGAAATCTGCGGGCAATATGCATACACCTAGTGTGATGGCTGTATTGATCTGCATCTGCGATGTGATATTCAATTACCTGTTTATCTATATCCTGAAGTTGGGTGTTGTGGGGGCAGCCTTAGGAACGGCGATGGCTTATGTCTGTATCTCTCTGCCTAATCTTTATCTTGCAGGTTTCAAGAATAAGATACTGAATCTCCGTCAGGACCATGTCCGTTTCCGTTGGGTCAGGTCGTATGTTCATAATGCCTGTAAAATAAGCATTCCGATAGCCATACAGAACATATTGATGAGTGGGGCGCAGATAGTGAGTACCATGATTGTGGCACCTCTTGGCAATATAGCCATTGCTTCCCATTCTTTTGCTATTACGGCAGAGAGTCTTTGTTATATGCCGGGTTATGGAATTGGTGATGCGGCTACCACTCTGGTGGGACAGACGCATGGAGCTGGGCGAGTAGGTTTGTGCAAGAATTTTGCCTATATGACAGTAGGACTGGGAATGGCTGTGATGGCTGTGATGGGAGTGGTGATGTATGTCTTTGCTCCTGAGATGATAGGCGTTCTTTCTCCGGTAGAAAGTATCCGTGAGATGGGAACCATCTGTTTGCGCATCGAGGCTTTTGCTGAACCATTCTTTGCAGCCAGCATCGTGACCTACTGTGTTTGTGTAGGAGCGGGCGATACCAGGAAACCGGCGATGATCAATCTCGGTACCATGTGGCTGGTGCGCCTCACTCTGGCTTATGCGCTTTCCAAGAGCTATGGCTTGGAGGGAGTATGGATAGCGATGGCTACCGAACTCACATTCAGGGGAATCCTCTTCCTTATCCGCCTCTTCAGAGGCTCATGGATGAAGAGTTTTCATGTAGGTTAGGATTGGTTTTCTGCCTCCAATGTTAGTTTTAGGTTAAGATTTGCATACATCGGGAAGATATTCTCTAAAATGTTTGCAAATCTTTTTTATTTTTCTTAATTTTGCATCGCAGACAGTAACCATGTTACTGGTTTTGCCGTTATATATAGGTGAACTTGTTAAGTAGCATGATATATATAATAAGGTATATAGAAAGAATGATATAGAAAAAATAAATATATAAATAATTAAAATCAGATGAAACTAAGAAAGATTTTTGCAGCAGTTGTGCTGTTCCTTTCTGCAGGTACAGCGATGGCACAGCAGATGCCAGCTATTCCGGTAGACAAGAATGTGAAGATAGGTCGTCTTGATAATGGATTGACTTACTACATTCGTCACAACAGTTATCCTGAGCATGTAGCCAGTTTCTACATCGCTCAGAAAGTGGGTTCTATCAATGAGAATGATGACCAGCGCGGTTTGGCTCACCTCCTCGAGCACCTCGCCTTCAACGGTACCGATCACTTCAAAGGTAATTCCCTCCAGGATTACCTGCAGAGCATCGGCGTGGAGTATGGTAGAAATCTCAATGCCTATACCAGCGTAGAGAAAACCGTATATTACTTTACCGATGTACCTACTACCCGCCCTACAGCCGTAGATTCATGCATGCTCATCCTCAAGGATTGGAGCAACGGTATCTCTCTTACCAAGGAAGCCATCAATGACGAGCGCGATGTGGTACACAATGAGTACCGTATGCGTATCGTAGGTCAGCAGCGCATGATAGAGCGTTCACTTCCTAAGCTCTATCAGGGCGAAAAGTATGGCTACCGTTTCCCTATCGGTTTGATGAGCGTTATCGATGGTTGTAAGCCAGAAACTCTCCGTGCTTACTACCGTAAATGGTATCGTCCAGACAATCAGGCTATTATCATCGTGGGTGATGTAGATGTAAATCATATCGAAGCTAAGATTAAGGAACTCTTCTCAGGTATCAAGGTACCTAAGAATGCCGCTAAGATAGAGAAGGTAGAAGTATCTGATAATGATTCTGCCATCTATGTTATCGACAAGGATAAGGAGCAGCAGGTTGATCTCTTCCAGGTTTATATGAAGCACAATGCTGTGCCAGATTCTCTGAAGGGCAACATGAGCTATCTCCTGAAGGGATACATGGATAACGTGATTTCTTCTATGATTGCTGCCCGTTATGCTGAGAAGGCATTGGAGCCAGACTGTCCATATCTCCAGGCAAGTGCCGGTGATGGTTCATACCTGATTTCAAGCACTAAGGATGCTTTCACCCTTACCGGTGTGGCTAAGCCAGGAAAGATCAAGGAGGCTTATGCTGCTGTTCTCCGCGAGGCACAGCGTATGTATGAGTTCGGTTTCACAGCTACTGAGTATCAGCGTGCCAAGGATGAATTCATGAGCCAGGTTGACAAGGCGCTTGCCAACAAGGATAAGATGAAGAACGAGCAGTTTACCACCCAGTATGTGGATAACTTCACTTCTAACGAGCCTATTCCGTCAGTAGAAGAGGAGAGCCAGATCTGGAAGATGGTAGTTCCAAACTTGCCTCTTGAGGTTATCAACAGCTATGCCAAGCAGTTGGTTTGCCAGAGCGATACCAACCTTGTATCATTGGTAATGATGCGCGAGCAGGCTGGTGCCGTTTATCCTACAGAGCAGGAACTCTCTGCCATCGTAAAGCAGGTACGTGCTGAGAAGCTCGAGGCTTATGTGGATAATGTTAAGCAGGAACCTCTCATCGCTCAGGCTCCTAAGGCTGGTAAGATTAAGAAGACTGTTGAGAATAAGAAGCTGGGCTTCAAGGAGTTGACTCTTTCTAATGGCGCTAAGGTGGTATTGAAGAAGACTGATTTCAAGGACAATGAGGTTGCTTTCGCAGCTTCAGCCAATGTGGGCTATTCTACTTTCGGCAAGGAAGACTTCCTGAATGCTGCATTTGCAGCAGATGTGCTCGATGCTAGTGGTCTTGGCGATTTCTCAAGCAATGAGCTTGATAAGGCTTTGGCAGGTAAGCAGGCTGGCGTTTCGTTCAGCTTGAGTCCTTTTAATCATGGTTTGAAGGGTAATTCTACTCCTAAGGACATCGAAACCCTGATGCAGCTCATCTATCTCAAGATGACCGCAGTAAGCAAGGACCAGAAGAGCTTTGACAATATGAAGAGCATGATGGCTACTGTTCTTGCCAACAAGAGCAACAACCCAAGCCTCGTATATCAGGATTCTGTTCAGAGCACCCTCTATTTGGGTAGCAAACTTGCCCGTGTGCCAGAGGCAAGCGATATAAAGGATATTAACTACGACCGTATCCTGGAGATTGGTAAGCAGTTCTACGGCAATGCCAAGGACTTCACCTTCTATTTCGTAGGTAACTATGATGAGAAGACTCTCCTCCCACTCATCGAGCAGTATATCGCCAGTCTGCCAAACAATGGCTTCAAGCTTAAGAACAAGCAGATTCCTTATGCTAAGGGTAAGGTAAGCAATGTCTTTACCAAGGCAATGGAGAATCCACAGAACCAGGCAACAGAGATCTGGTATACCAAGGCTCCATTCACCTTGCAGTATATGGTTCTTGCTGATGTTTCAGCCCGCCTTTTGGAGATGAAGTATTTGCGTACTATCCGTGAGGAACTCAGCGCTGCTTATCATGCAGGTGCAAACTATGGTTTGCTTCGCGATTATGATAACAAGGCTGCCATCTCTATTTCTGCCGTGGCTCAGCTGAACCCAGAGAAGTCGGATATCGCTATTCCTTACTTCTTCAAGGGTATGGAAGAGACCGTAGCCCAGCCAAATGCAGAAGACCTTCAGAAGGTAAAGGAGATTCTCCTGAAGCAGGCTGCTGTTAGCGAGAAGTCTAACGGCTATTGGCTTGGTGCGTTGAGCACATACGAGCGTATGGGTGTTGATACTCATAGCGATTACAAGGAGATGGTGAAGAATCTGAAGGCATCTGAGATTTCAGACTTCCTGAAGAATGTCATCTTGAAGAGTGGTAATCACTTCGAGATCATCATGAAGGCAGTGAAGAACGAGAAGTAAAATCTCGGACTTGATATAATAAACGAAAAAATCCCGTTGTACAAGCCAGATGGCTGACAACGGGATTTTTACGTTTTTTCTTTTCCCAAAATTTTTGAAACTCATCATTTAAGAGTCGTTTCGAAAAATCTCTCTTTAAAAAGAAAGGATGCGTCTTTATATTGTATAAGAGCATCATCTTTCCTCCTTTACGTCATGTTTCCGAAGAGTATTAACCTCTTCTCTTTGCCTTAGAGGCAAGAGCCTCGCGGCGATCCTGAAGAATCTGTTGGCATCTATCGATAGCCTGATTCTGATTTTCTGAATTTACCTTAATTAAATCATTCATAACCTATTGATATTTGTTAACCGCTTGCAAAGATAGGGGTTTTCTACCTATTTCTAGGTACAAAATGCATGAAAATACGTGTTTTATTCGTTATTTTTTGATGTATGTCAAAAAAAAGTGCAAACGATTGAACAGTTTCCCCTCCTTTAGACCGATAATTATCATTTCCGGAACGATTTTTTCATAGTCTTTTAAACGAATTGTCATAGTATTCGTCTATAATAACGTAGAAAGAGCAGAAATGCTGAGTTTTTAGGGAGATTCATACCGCGAAATAGGGATTTTTCTTATCGTATTTCCGATTTTTTTGCGAACTTTGCACCCGAAAGAACAATAGGAAGTATTGGGTATATATAAATAAGAGTGATAAAAATAAATATATAGAAAGCAATGAAAAAGGTATTTCTTTTGGCTGCCCTCGTGCTCGCATGCACAGCTGGCAGCAACGCAAGCGCTATGAACGAGGCAGCGCTCAATGCCTCAATGTCTGAGATGATGCCGGTTAAGAAAACGACTAAGAAGACAACAAAGAAGACTTCTAAGAAGACTTCAAAGAAGACTACGACCAAGAAGACTTCTACAAAGAAAACAACTTCTGCTGCATCTAACACAACAGCTGCGACTGCAACAACAACAGCAGCAACAACCAGCAATGCCACTACATCTACCAGTGCAACCAGCAATGCAGGCTCAGCCGTTGCAGGTATCTTGGGTGCTGTACTGGGCGGAAACTCTAACAGCAGCAGTTCTGCAGGTAGCAGCATTATCAATGGCATTCTGAATAATGTAATCGGTTCAGGTACCTTCAGCAAGCAGGATCTCTGTGCCCATACCTGGAAGTACAGCAAGCCGGGATGCGCCTTTACCTCTGAGAATCTCCTGGCAAAGGCTGGCGGTGAGATTGCTGCCAACAAGGTAGAGGAGAAGTTGGGTGAGTATTACAGCAAGTTTGGTTTCAGCGGCTCAAATACCTATTTCACCTTCAAAACTGATGGAACTTTCGCTGCCAAGATAGATGGCAAGTCATGGCAGGGCAATTATACTTTTGATGAGAAGACTCATGCCATTCAGATGAAGGGCTTGCTCTTGAGTATGTCGGGCTATGCTACGAAGACTACCAACGGCATCAGCCTGCTCTTCGACCAGACAAAGTTGCTCAACCTCATCAAGACCATGAGTGCCCTCAAGGGCAGTTCTACCCTCAGCGCTATCGGTACTATCGCCAATAATTACGATGGTATGCGTGTAGGTTTCGAGATGACTAAGTAATCCTGAAGGATAGAATCCATTACTGAGCCTTCTGTTGGAGTGGGCTCAGTAGATGATAATCGCCCTGTAAGAAGTAAAGCATCTTTCAAGCTATGCTTTGCTCTTTACAGGGCGATTTTTCTTGTTTATTTCACGTTCAGTTTCATTGTCTTTACATCCTTGCTGTTGGTTCCTATCATAATCTGGAAGTCGCCTGGTTCTATCACGTGCTTCAGATCTGCGTTGTAGAACTTGAGCATATCTGGGGTGATATCAAAGCTTACCTCCTTGCTTTCACCTACTGCCAGATGGATGCGCTGGAAACCTTTCAGTTCCTTTACAGGGCGGGAGATGCTGGCTACCATGTCACGGATGTAGAGCTGTACAATCTCGTCGGCATCGCGGGAACCGTTGTTCTTAACGGTGACGCTAGCTGTAATCTTCTTGCCATCCTGCCATTCGGTAGCCTCCTCATTGCTGATGCCGGCCTCCTGGCTGCTCAGGCGGAAGTTGCTGTACGAAAAGTAGGTGTAGCTCAAACCGTAACCGAAAGGATAGAGCGGACCATTGCTTACATCCAGACAGTTGCTGGCAAACTTGGCAAACTTCTCATTATCGTCTGCTACAGGGCGTCCGGTGTTCTGATGGTTGTAGTAGAGAGGCTCCTGACCGGTAGTCTTAGGCATCGAAGTGGTGAGCTTACCCGATGGCGATTTGTCGCCAAAGATGACATCGCAGAGTGCATCGCCCATCTCTGAACCTCCAAACCATACATTCATGATGGCTGGTACATGGGCTTTCTCCCAAGTAAGAACCGTAGGACGGCCTGCAAAGTTGAGGAGCACTACAGGCTTGCCCGTCTTCAGAAGTTCGGCAAGCAGTTCGCGTTGTACGTCCGGCATCTCCAGGTTGGTACGGCTACCGCATTCGCCGCTCATCTCGGCACTTTCGCCCATAGCACATACTATCACGTCGGCCTCTTTAGCAATCTTCAGCGCTTCAGCCTTCATCTCAGCCTCGTTGCCCCAGTTGATCGGTTTACCGGATTCGCCGTTTTGCTGCAGTTCCTGATTGCGCCAGATATTGCTTCCCTGGGCATATAATAAGGTGGCTTTTCCGGCAAGTGCATGCTCCATTGCCTCCTTGATGGTGGTATATTTCGATGGTACCTGTGCCACGCTCCATGTACCGGCTATGTTGTTTCGGGTGTCGGCAAGCGGGCCTATCAGGGCTATCTTTCCTTCCTTTTTCAGTGGCAGGATATTGCCTTCGTTCTTCAGAAGCACGAAGGTCTCTGCTGCTACATCGCGGGCTGCCTGACGGTTCTCAGCGGTATAAATCTCGCTCTTGCTGCGCTTGGTGTTGCAGTAGCGGTAAGGGTCGCTGAACAGGCCCAGTTTATATTTCGCTTCCAGGATGCGGCGGCAGGCGATGTTCACATCCTCCTCGCTCACCTTTCCTTCTGCTATGCTCTTAGCCAGATGCTTTACGAAGGCGTTGGAGCACATATCCATGTCGGTACCAGCCTTCAGCGCCTGTTCTGAAGCCTCCTTGAGGTCTTTTGCCGTTCCGTGCTGCAGAATCTCGGCGATAGAAGCGTAATCGGTAACTACGAAACCGGTGAATCCCCACTGCTTTCTCAAGACATCGGTCATCATCCATTTGTTGGCTGTAGCAGGTATGTAGTCGATGAGATTGAATGAAGACATCACGCTGCCTACGCCAGCCTTCACCACTGCCTCGTAAGGTGGAAGATACTGGTTCATCATGCGCACGCGGCTCATATCTACCGTGTTATATTCCTTTCCGCTCTCAACGCCTCCGTACAGGGCAAAATGCTTCAGACAGGCCATGATGCGGTTGGCTCTCAGAATCTCTTCTGTGCGCATATCCACGCCCTGGTAGCCCTGAGTCATCGCTGCTCCCATCACGCCGCTCAGATAAGGATCCTCGCCATTTCCTTCGCTTATTCGTCCCCAGCGGGCATCGAGTGCAATGTCTACCATAGGAGAGAATGTCCAGTTGATGCCGTCGGCACTGGCTTCCTTGGCCGATACTTCGCCTACTTTCTTCAGCGCTTCGGTATCCCATGAGCAGGAGAGGGCGAGAGGGATAGGGAACACCGTTTCGTAACCATGAATCACGTCCATACCTACGAGCAGTGGGATGCCCAGACGGCTGTTCTTGATGGCGATTTCCTGCAGAGCCTTGATCTTGTCGAGCCCTTTGATATTGAAAACTCCGCCCATGTTGCCCTGGGCGATATCGCTGCCTACCTGAGTATCAAGTGCGCCGCCGGTGGTGATGTCGCCAGCTACCATCAGGTTCAGCTGACCAATCTTCTCCTGTAGTGTCATCTTCGCCATCAGTTGGTCGATATACTCCTTCATGGGTAGAATCTTGCCTTTCTTGGTTGTGGCAGTTACTTTTTTCTTAGGGGCTGCGGTATGGGCGAAAGCAGGTGCTGCCATAGAACCAGCCAAAAGAAATGTGAGTGATAAAAGTGCTGTTCTCATTGTTTATTATGTTAATTGTTATTTTATAAAGTTTATCTTCTATTAAGACCTTGCAAAGATAATAAAAAAGATGATACGATGCGCGATACGAATGTTAAAATGTGGATGAAATTTTCTTTTTCAGAAAGAGATGTGTCTGATAATGAGATGGATAAGAAAAATACCGGAAACATAAAAAGTGGATGCGGTATAGGCGAAAAATGCGAAGAAATCTACATTTCTTCTATATTTGATTTGTCGTTTCCGATTTTTTTATTACTTTTGCACATGAAACCTCATGAAAATAAATCAATCTTAAACGGAATCAAGTTGATGTATCGCATAAATGAATTATGGGGAAAGGCATTCTTCTTCCTGCTCTTTGTCTTGATGCCTCTTTCTCTTGCAGCAAAAAAAACAGATAATATAGAGCAGCTTTTCCAGAGTCTGGACAACGCCATTGCCCATTCGGCTGATTATGTGAAGGTACGTGAAGCCCGAATTCGCGATTGGGAGCAGAAGCTGAAGACCGCCAGGCGCCTAAGCAGTAAGTATGATGCCTGCTTTGCGCTCTTTGAGGAATACCGCTCCTACAAGAACGACATGGCGCTGAAATACATCAACCAGTGTATGGAACTTGCCTTCAGAATGGGCGATAAAAAGAAGGTGGGGAATGCCAAGGCGCTGCTTGCTTTCCAGGAATCTACCACGGGCGATTATGCCGAATCGTACGACCTGCTGAAGTCTGTCAATATCGCTGATCTTGATGCTGAGGGCAAACGCAACTACCTCTGGGCTTGCCAGCACCTGTATGGCGAGATGGCATATTATTCCAACGTTCCTTCCTTGAAGAAATATTATGCCGGCAAGCATAATGCCTATCAGGCTGCAATAGACAGCACATTCAGCCATGATGATGACCTTTATCTGCAGATGCAGGAAGTGAGGACACGCGATGCAGGCAATATGAAGGAGGCTTTGCGATTGAGCGATAAGCGGCTGTCGATGACGAAACCGGGCACCCATCAGTATGCCATTGTACAGTTTTATCGCGGCTTGACCTACAATCAGTTTGGTGATAAAGAGCAGTTCCTCCGCTGCCTCTTGCGTTCTGCTATCTGCGATGTCCAGTTGGCTGTGATGGACCAGGGTTCTCTCTGGGAAGTTGCCAATCTTCTCAACGCCGACCCGGGCGAGCAGAAGCGCTCTCATGAGTATATCAAGTTTGCCTGGAAGTCGGCTACCATTTTCAATACGCCTAGCCGCAGCCGCCAGATCATGCCTGTGCTCACGCAGATTGAGGAGGGCTATCAGAAAGAACTTTCTTCGGGCAACCAGCATCTGCGGCTCATGGTAGCGTGTTCAGCCTTGCTTCTCTTTGTGGTTATGCTCTTGCTCTACTATGTCAACAAGCAGCGCAAGCGCATTGCTGCGGCCCATCATAAGCTGAAGGAAACCAACCATGCCTTGCAGTTGGCAAATGAGCGTCTTAACGAGATGAACCAGTCGCTCAACGGGATGAACCAGTCGCTCAACGAGAGTAACAAGATGAAGGAAGTATATATTGGTCGATTCCTGCGCCTTTGTGCCATCTATGTTGACAAGATAGAGACCATGCGCAAGCGAGTAGTGAAACTGGTGAAGGCAAGAGAACTCAACAAGTTGCTGGAGCAGATGCAGGCTGGCGAGGCTTACATGGGCGAGCTGTATGAGTATTTCGATTCCGCCTTCCTGAAGCTCTTCCCTGACTTTGTTGAGGAGTTCAATGCCCTCTTGAAGCCTGAAGAGCGTATCGTGCTCGAAGATGACAGCCGTCTTTCTACCACCCTCCGTATCTTTGCCCTTATCCGTCTGGGCATCGAGGACAGTTCTAAGATTGCCGAGTTCCTTCACTATTCTGTGAACACTATCTATAATTATCGCGCCAAAATCAAGAATAGTGCTATCTGTGACAGGGAAGAGTTCGAGCAGCGTGTGAAGCAGATTGGCATGAAATAAGCCTTTCAGGGCGTATGGCGAAAACTTGCGAAAATTCAGGAGTAAATGCTACAGATACCCATGCGCCCTGTTTTAGGGCGTATGGGTAAAACGTCCGATAATCAGGGCGTTGACTATTTTCTGGGAAAGAGTAAATGCTTCGGGTACCCATGTACGGCGTTTTGCCGTATTATATGGGTTAACTAACCGATAATCAGCGTGTTGATTGTTTTTGCGGAAAGAGTAAATGCTTCAGGTACCCATGCATCGCGTTTCGCGATGCATGGGTAGTCATTTGATAATCAAAATATTGATGTTTGTGTATCCCCGTTTCTACGAGTTTGTCGATAGGATGAAAAGCAGGGAAAAACAATAAAAGTTTGTTACGGCGTTTCACCGTAACAAGCTTTTATGCGTTATATTTATTTCTTCCCTCCGTTCAATTTCTCAGAATCGAATCATTCTTTTTAAAAGAGCTCGAAGGCTTTCTTGAGCTTCAGGTTATCGGCTGCATTACCAACAAGAGCCTCAAACTTTCCGGCTTCAGCTTTCCAGGATGAAGATGCCTCATCGTAGAAACTGAGGGCCTCTTTGCTGATGGTGATGCTGATATCCTTGCTCTCACCTGGCTGGAGATAAACCTTCTGGAATCCCTTCAGCTCCTTCTGAGGGCGGTCTACCGATGCCTTGACATCGTGGATGTAGAGCTGAACCGTCTCGGCTCCGGCACGCTTACCTGTATTCTTTACGTTTACGGTAAAGGTGATTGTGCCGTCCTGCTTCATCTGCACCTTGTCGCTGCGCAGATTAGAGATGGCAAACTGGGTGTAGCTCAAGCCGTGACCGAATGCAAAGGTAGGCTTGATGCGCTCCTTATCGGTCCAGCGGTAACCTACATAGATGCCTTCCTTATATTCCTCATCAATGATGTTGCCCTTCGTGCTGGCTCCACCTTCCTGACGCCAGGTTCCCGGATAGGTATTGAGTGCATGAGCACCTGTTTCCTTCAGCGAGTTGACCCATGTAAACGGCAACTTGCCGCTAGGGTTTGCATCGCCTGTAAGGATGCTTGCAAGGGCTTCGCCGCTCTCCGAACCGATGAACCAGCCCTGTACGATGCCGGCAACCTTAGCCTTCCAAGGCATAGCTACCGCATTGCCCGAGATGTTGACATAAACGAAGTTTCTGTTTGCCTTAGCCAAAGCCTCGATCAGCTTATCCTGATGGTATGGCAACTCATAATGCTTGCGGTCGTGACCCTCACAGTCCTGGAAATCGCTCTTGTTCAGACCACCAAACATGATGACATAGTCGGCAGTCTTGGCTTTCTTTACGGCTTCGGCTATCAGTTCAGCCTCGCTGCGCTTGTCTTCCAGGTTCTGACCGGTTGTAACGCCATTGTAGTTGCCCGTTACATCGCCCACATATCCGCGGGCATAATCTACCTCGATGCCGTCTTTGCCTAGGCGCGTTTTCAGACCATCGAGAGGCGAAATCTCGCGCTGTACCTTGAGCGAAGAAGAGCCTCCGCCTACGGTCATCATCTTGATGGCATTCTCGCCTACTACCAGTATGCGCTTAGCCTTCTGGGTGTTGATAGGGAGCACATTGTTCCTGTTCTGGAGCAATACGATGCCTTCCTCAGCAATCTGTCTGGCTGCTGCATAATGGCTCTCGGAACAGAGGAAACCATGAGGGCGGTTCGGATTCATCGTGGTGCGATAGAAAAGGCGCAATACGCGGCGCACCTTATCGTCCAGCTCCTTCTGGGTGAACTTGCCTTCCTGTATGGCCTTCATGTAAGGCATGGAGAGATAATAGTTGTCGTAGGCATTGGTAGCGCCCATCGTAAGACCGTCTGTCCAGGTGCCGAACTCCATATCCAGCCCGTTCTTTACCGACTGCTCCAGGTCGTGGGCACCGCCCCAGTCGCTTACCACGACACCATCATACTTCCAGTCGCCCTTCAGAATCTTGTTCAGGGTCCACTGGTTGTGGCAGTTGTGCTCATTCTTATATAGGTTGTAGGCTCCCATGATACCCCATGTCTTACCCTTCTCAACAGCCGCCTTGAAGGCAGGGAGATAGATTTCGTGGAGAGCACGGTCGCTGACGATTACGTTGACCTGATGGCGGTATTCCTCATCGTTGTTCAGGCAATAGTGCTTTACGCAGGCTGATACGCCCTTAGACTGCAATCCCTGGATATACGGCACAACCATGATGCTTGCCAGGAACGGATCTTCGCCCATATACTCGAAGTTGCGGCCGTTGAGAGGTGTGCGGTAGATGTTGACGCCAGGACCCAGAATCATGTTCTTGCCGCGATACAGGGCTTCTTCGCCCAATGCTTCGCCATAGATGCGGCTCATCTGCGGATTCCATGATGCGGCAAGACAGGTGAGGGCAGGGAAGGCTACACAGGAGTCGTTGGTCTGACCAGCCTGTTCCCACTCATCCCACAATACGTCAGGACGCACTCCGTGAGGTCCGTCATCCGTCCAGAAGTCAGGAAATCCCAAGCGTGGTACACCGGCTGATGAAAACTTGCTCTGAGCATGGATGATGCGTATCTTCTCTGCCAGCGTCATGTGGGAGATGGCATCATCGATGCGCTGCTCTACCGGCTTGGTCTGGTCGAGATAGACTGGCAATCGTCTGGTAGTCTGCTGTGCCTGAGACGGAGCGATGGCTGCAACCGACAGGACACATGATAAAATGAACTGTTTCATAAGTAATATTTATTATGGTTTGTTTATTTCTTGCAGTTGTTTGTTTTGCACACCGCCTCTCACGTTTTTTTTGTGCGTTTAGACGTATATGCTCATTCATCTGCAAAATTACTAAATAAATAATGAAAAAATGGTGGGTGATAAGTGAAAAGTGGATGGGCGTAAAAATGGGACTTTTGTAAGTTATTGATAATGAGAAGTATAATGAGTACTATGCGCCACTTGAAAAGTGGCAGAGTGTGAACACTGAAAAATACTGAAATGGTATTTCGAAAGGTGGTTAATGGTGGAGACGTAGAGCTGTTTCATTCTTTTTCTTGCTTACAATTTGCTCATTTCGAATAAAAGTTATAATTTTGCAGTTGAATTTCAAAAATCAGGAAAATAGAATGAAACAGAATAATAGTAATTTATTATATCATCTTGTGGCTTTTATCACCGTAGCCATCTGGGGAACCACCTTTGTATCTACCAAGGTGCTGATGCTGAACGGACTTTCGCCAGCACAGATCTTTACGCTCCGTTTCAGTATCGCATACATGATGATGCTGATGGTGAATCATAAGCGGATGTTTGCTGATAGCTGGAAAGATGAGTTTAAAATGGCGATGCTGGGTATTACGGGCGGTTCGCTCTATTTCCTGAGCGAGAACGAGGCGATGAATTATACCACAACTACCAATACATCGCTCATCGTATGCTCCTGTCCGCTCTTTGCTACCTTGCTGGTTCGTTTGGCTTATCGCCATTCTTCGCGTATCAACATGATACAGCTGCTGGGCTCTCTGCTTGCTTTTGTAGGTATGATTATCGTGGTGCTGAATGGCAGATTCGTGCTGCATCTGTCGCCTGTAGGTGATGCCTTGGCTTTTACGGCATGTATGAGCTGGGCTGTCTATTCGCTCCTGATGAAATCGGTATCGGGCGATTATGGCGCAGCTTTTATTACGCGCAAGGTATTCTTTTATGGTGTGCTTACCATCTTGCCTTATTATCTTATCATCCCTGGGTGGCCGGCATGGGATGTGTTTATGAAGCCTCAGGTGGTGGGTAATCTCTTGTTCCTGGGCTGTTTGGCATCCATGATATGTTTCCTTACCTGGAATTGGTGTATCTCTAAGTTGGGTGCCGTGAAAGCTACCAACTGGGTTTATTTCAATCCTATCACCACAATGATTTTCGCCTCTCTGGTATTAGACGAAAAGATAACTCCTTACTTCCTGGCAGGTGCCTGCTGCATTCTGGCAGGTATGTATATTGCGGATAGAATGACGAAGGCGGAATAAAAAATGACGAAGCATAGCTGTAGTTAGAACTAGCCAATGCTAAGAGCATCATGATGCTCTTTACCATTTTGCTTTTCATTTTTCCATATTGATTTGTCTTTTTGTGTAATACGAATGAATAGTTGTTATTACTTATATAATATTTGTTCAGGTTTTTATTAGGCGTTCCGCCGGATTTGCCGTCCGGCGGAGCGTTATGGAGATTTCTTATTCCTCGATGACAGAAATCTGCATAGAAACATCCTCTTTTGGGCGATCGCCACGCAATGTTTCGCAGTTCTGAATCTTTTCTACGATGTCAAGTCCTTCCTCCACTTCACCGAAAACGGTGTATTGGTTATCGAGGAAAGGTGTTCCGCCTACTTCAGTGTAAGCCTTCTGCTGCTCTTCGGTAAACTTAGGATAGCCCTGCTCCTTGCAGCGCTTCTTGGTTTCATCCACCAGTTCGTCCTGGAGTTTCATCAGCCCCTCACGGTCGCGGTTGCGGCGGAAGTTCATGATTTCATCATGATGTTCTTTGGCAAGCTGGTTGAAGATGTTCTGCTCCATCTGCATGCCCATCTGCTTTTCCATCTGCTTCAGTTCATTCTGCTTGTAGGTCTTTCCCCATACAATATAGAACTGGCTACCGCTGCTCTCTCGTTCTGGGTTTACCTCATCTCCCAAACGGGCTGCACTCAAGGCACCACGCTTGTGGAAAAGTTGTGGATAAACGAACTCGGCAGGGATGGTATAGTCAGGACCACCTGTGCCCAGCATCTTGCCTTTAGGAGCGCCTTTGCTGTCTGGATCGCCGCCTTGAATCATAAAATCCTTGATGACACGATGGAAGAGAGTGCCGTCAAAATATCTCTCCTTTGCCAACTTCAAGAAGTTGTCACGATGCTGAGGTGTCTCGTCGTAGAGGCGTACCTTGATGTCGCCCTCTGATGTCTTTATCAATACTTTAGCCATAATAATTTATAATCAGTATATTTTATTAATCGGTATATGTCGTAATCAGTATGTTCTTTTTACCTTTTTACTTTTCGTAATACTCATTCCACTCCTTCATAGCCTCCTGCCAGTCGGTCTGTTCTCCGCTGGCTACGGCTTCTTTCTGTCTCTCTGCCTCGTCGCGAGCCTTATCTCGGGCACGTTTTGCCTTCATTGCTTCGATGGTGGCATCGTCGAGAATCTGAATGGCGCCACGCTTGATGGCTGCCTGCAACTCCTCTTCTCCGAAAGCCTTGCCAGGCTCATTGAAGTCAGAGATATTGAATTCATAATCCACACGAAGGTCGTGGCGTATCATTTTCTGTTGTAAACGGTTGCCTGCGTTCTTGAGGCGCAGCAACTTGCCGATTTCCTTGATTTCTCCTGCTGAGTATTTGTTTCTTCCCATTAATATGATTTGATATTATTATTTTTGCGTGCAAAATTAAGCATAATCCTCGACAAAACCAAGAAAAGTTTCAAGGAATTCACAAAAGAATCCCTTTCTCCCTTTACTTTCTTGCCCTTTTTACCCTTTTACCTTTTTACTTTTTTACCTTTAAATCACTTCCATGCCTTCTTCTGGTTCAGTTCTATCAGGCGGTCGAATTCAAAGTCGGCTTTGATTTTATCCAATATTCTCTTTACGATGATATTCATCACGCTTCCTTTGCTGTAGTTGGCAGAGCACATGAAGTTTACCCGTCCCTCCTTGACAAGCTGGCAGGCAGTCTTCTGTTTATCCTCGTTATCATATACCGCAATCGAGTGGCCGCCATGTTCCTTTACCATCTTCATGCAAGGCACATCGGTTTCTCCATCTCCGAAGTATATCATTCGGGGGAAAGGGATAGGTCGCTTTTCGTCGGGGATATACTGGTTCACTCTTCTGTTGTCGCTCACCTGTTTGATACCCTTGTTGATTTTGAAGAGGAATTGCGTCTTGGTAGTATAGTCTACGGCTACGGCTGGCCAATAGGCGATTCCCTCCTTATTGTAGAGAAAGGAGCAGGCGTAGATGTTCTCAAATTCCTGGGCGATAGGTGTGCCCTCTATCATCTCCTTCAGTCCCGAGGAGTTGATGTAGTGCTTTACGTCCAGTCCGATACTGTTGCCATATTCATTCACGAGCGAAAACCATTGTTTTACGCCGCGGAACAGTTCTACATCCTTGCCGAATTTCTGAAAAGATTCCCGGGTGAGCGAGATATTATTCTTCTTGGCTTCGTCGAGCATCAGATACATATAGGTCAAAATGCCGTTGGCATCCTTACCCTCTGCAAACTTTCTGTTTTTCTCCCAGAACTCGTCTTTTGTCTTGCCTGTAGCCTGTATGAATCCAAACTCCTGCATATTGCCCGGCGACAGTGTGCCGTCGAAATCATAAACCAGCGCTACCTGTGGTCTCTTCTTTGTCATATCTCGTTCTCCTTTCTTTTATATTTACCCTAAACTGTCTATCTCTTTCGGGCGATGTTCTATCTCCCTTAATTTGCAAATATACATAATTTTCAGCGAATTAGCAAACTATTGGGATATAAAAAATCATAATGAAACAAAAAAGGCGTACAAAACCCATTTCTGAGCATTGTACGCCTTTATTATAATATTAATCTGTATTACTTAACCTCTTCGAAATCAGCGTCTTGTACATCTTGAGCGCCATCATTGCCGCCCTGTGCCTGCTGACCGCCCTGAGCACCCTGAGAACCTGCCTGCTGACCGCCCTGATACATCTGCTGAGAAGCAGCCTGCATGACGGTGTTCAAGTTGTTGATAGCTGAATCAATAGCTGCAGCATCACCAGCCTTGTGAGCATCCTTCAACTGCTGCAATGCCTGCTCGATACCTGGCTTCTTGTCTGCAGGAATCTTATCACCGTTATCCTTCAGGAAGTTCTCGGTGGTGAAGATCATGCTGTCAGCCTGGTTCATCTTGTCAATCTTCTCGCGCTCAGCCTTATCAGCAGCAGCGTTCTGCTCTGCCTCAGCCTTCATGCGGTTAATCTCGTCCTCGCTCAAGCCAGATGAAGCCTCGATGCGGATGCTCTGCTCCTTACCGGTAGCCTTATCCTTAGCTGATACGTTCAAGATACCGTTGGCATCGATATCGAAGGTAACCTCAATCTGAGGAACACCACGGCGAGCTGGAGCGATACCTGTCAGGTTGAACTGGCCGATACTCTTGTTCTGAGCTGCCATTGGACGCTCACCCTGCAATACGTGGATGGTAACCTCTGTCTGGTTATCAGCTGCTGTAGAGAATACCTCGCTCTTCTTGCAAGGGATAGTTGTATTGGCATCGATGAGCTTAGTCATCACACCACCCATAGTCTCGATACCGAGAGTCAATGGAGTAACGTCGAGCAATACGATGTCACCAACACCCTCTTCCTTGTTCAGGATGGCACCCTGGATAGCTGCACCTACTGCAACAACCTCATCTGGGTTAACGCCCTTAGAAGGCTCCTTGCCGAAGTAGTTCTTAACGAGTGTCTGAACGGCTGGGATACGGCTTGAACCACCAACCAGGATAACCTCGTCGATATCTGATGTAGAGAGCTTAGCGTCACGAACGGCATTCTGGCAAGGTACCAAGCAAGCCTGAATCAGGTTGTGAGCCAACTGCTCGAACTGTGCACGGGTCAAAGTCTTAACCAAGTGCTTTGGCATACCGTCAACGGCTGTGATGTATGGCAAGTTGATTTCGGTAGATGTAGAGCTTGACAACTCAATCTTAGCCTTCTCAGCTGCCTCCTTCAAACGCTGCATAGCCATAGGGTCCTTGCGGAGATCTACACCTTCTTCAGCCTTGAAGCCATCAGCCAACCAGTTGATGATTACCTGGTCGAAGTCATCACCACCCAGGTGAGTATCACCATTGGTAGAAAGTACCTCGAATACGCCGCCACCGAACTCCAGGATAGAGATATCGAATGTACCACCACCCAAGTCGAATACGGCAATCTTCATATCCTTGTTAGCCTTGTCAACACCGTAAGCCAAAGCTGCGGCTGTAGGCTCATTTACGATACGCTGAACGTTCAAACCTGCAATCTGACCAGCCTCCTTTGTAGCCTGACGCTGTGAGTCAGAGAAGTAAGCAGGAACTGTGATAACAGCATCTGTAACCTCCTGTCCGAGATAATCCTCTGCAGTCTTCTTCATCTTCTGGAGAACCATTGCAGAAATCTCCTGTGGAGTATACTTGCGACCCTCGATTTCAACACGTGGATAACCACCCTCGTTTACTACTGTGTAAGGCATTGCCTCAGCCTCTTTCTGGCTCTGAGCGTATGTCTCACCCATGAAACGCTTGATAGAATATACTGTGTTCTTAGGGTTTGTGATGGCCTGACGCTTAGCAGGATCACCTACCTTGCGGTCACCATCCTTAACGAAACCTACTACTGATGGAGTAGTACGCTTACCTTCACTGTTAGCGATTACAACTGGTTCGCTACCTTCGAAAACGGCAACACAACTGTTTGTGGTACCCAAGTCAATTCCAATTACTTTTCCCATAATTATATCTTTTTTTTATTTTTATCGTTATTAATATGTTATTTATCTCATGAACTTGCTGGCTAATGGAAGTCTGCCGAAGATATGCATCTGTCGGGAACCTCTATATTCAGCGTTCACGCTTTCCGTCATAACAAAGCATGTGCCAAGGGATTGTAAAATTTAAAGTGGCTGACAAGGTGTCAGATAATGCTGACAAAATAAAAGGAATCAAGATATGGGAGGCGATAAAATGTCGCATTCTCCCTATCTTGATTCCTGTAATATGATTGAGAAATCTTTCTTTTCAGATGAAGCTCCTATATATAATAAGGTGTGAAACCTTATCTGGCTTTATTTCTGTTCCTTAGCAGCAAGTGCTTCGCGAACCTTAGCTTCCAGTTCATCGAGAAGTTCAGGGTTATCCTTGAGCAATGCCTTGCAGGCATCGGCACCCTGTCCGAGTTTAGAACCGCCATAGCTATACCAGCTGCCGCTCTTTTCGATGATATCGTTGGCTACAGCCAGACCGAATACCTCGCCGGCACGGCTGATGCCTTCGCCAAACATGATGTCGAACTCTGCCTTGCGGAAAGGAGGAGCCACCTTGTTCTTTACTACCTTTACGCGAACCAGATTACCTACTACCTCATCGCCGTCCTTGATGGCTGTTGCCTTGCGGATATCCAAACGCACTGATGCATAGAACTTCAATGCATTACCACCGGTGGTTGTCTCTGGGTTACCGAACATAACACCAATCTTCTCGCGCAACTGGTTGATGAAGATGCAGGTAGTGTTGGTCTTGCTGATGGTAGAAGTGAGCTTGCGGAGAGCCTGACTCATCAATCGAGCCTGAAGACCTACTACATTGTCACCCATATCGCCTTCGATTTCCTTCTTAGGAGTCAAGGCGGCAACAGAGTCAACAACTACGATGTCTACAGCAGCAGAACTGATCAGCTGGTCTGCAATCTGCAACGCCTGCTCACCATTATCTGGTTGTGAAATCCACAAGTTATCAACATCAACGCCCAATTTAGCCGCATAGAAACGGTCGAAAGCGTGCTCTGCATCAATGAAAGCAGCGATACCGCCAGCCTTCTGCGCCTCTGCGATGGCGTGGATAGCCAATGTTGTCTTACCAGAAGATTCCGGACCGTAAATCTCGATGATACGTCCCTTAGGATAACCGCCTACGCCCAGTGCATTGTCGAGAGCGATACTGCCTGTAGGGATAACTTCGATATTCTCAACGTGCTCATCTCCGAGTTTCATGATAGAGCCCTTACCGAAGTCCTTTTCTATCTTAGCCATGGCTGCCTGAAGAGCTTTCAGTTTGCCTTCATTGGGATTCAATTTTCCCTCTTGCATTTCTTTTGCCATATCTTATTTAGTTTAAAGTTTAGTCAATTTCCAAATCGCCATCAAACACCTCGTGCCATGGCAATCCCTGCTTGTTGAGCTGCTCCATGAATGGATCTGGGTCGAACTCCTCTACGTTCCATACGCCTGGTTTCTTCCAGATGCCCTTGAGGAACATCATGGCACCAATCATGGCTGGCACACCGGTGGTGTAGCTTACGCCCTGCATACCGGTTTCGTTGTAAGCCTCCTGGTGCTTGCAGTTGTTATATACGTAGTAGGTGCGCTCCTTGCCATCCTTCTTACCGCGGATGCGGCAACCGATAGATGTTTCGCCGTCATAGTTCTCGCCGAGATCCTGTGGGTTAGGCAATACGGCCTTGAGGAACTGCAGAGGAACAATCTTCACCTTGGCTGTCTTGCCTGAACCGTCTGCCAATGGAGCCTCGTATTCGATTTCGTCGATGCGGCTCATGCCGAGGTTCTGGATGCAGTCGAGGTAGGTGAGATACTGCTGACCGAAGGTCATCCAGAAACGTGCCTCCTTGATGGTAGGGTAGTTCTTCACCAGACTCTCCAACTCCTCGTGGTGCATCAGATAGCTCTCGCGAGGACCGATGTTAGGGTAGGTGAGAGGCTTGTGGATAGAGAGAGGATCGGTTTCAATCCATTCGCCATCCTTATACCAGAGTCCCTTCTGGGTAATCTCGCGGATATTGATTTCTGGGTTGAAGTTGGTTGCGAAAGCCTTGTGATGGTTACCGGCGTTGCAATCCACGATGTCGAGCACCTCAATCTCATCGAAGTGATGCTTGGCTGCATAAGCGGTGAAGATGCCTGATACACCTGGGTCGAAACCGCAGCCGAGGATAGCGCAGAGACCAGCCTGTTCGAACTTATCCTTGTATGCCCACTGCCATGAATATTCGAAGTGAGCCTCGTCCTTAGGCTCATAGTTAGCGGTATCCATGTAGTTGCAACCGCAAGCCAGACAGGCATCCATGATAGTGAGATCCTGGTAAGGCAAAGCTAGGTTGATGACAAGCTCAGGCTTGTAGCTATTGAAGAGAGCCTTCAACTGCTCAACGTCGTCGGCATCCACCTCAGCTGTCTGAATATCCATCTTGTAGCCCTTGGCATGGATATCCTTAACCAGCTTATCGCATTTTTCCTTGCGACGGCTAGCAATCATAAACTCGGTGAAAACGTCCTGGTTCTGGACGATCTTGAAGGCAGCCACGGTAGCCACGCCACCTGCGCCAATCATAAGTACTCTACTCATTTATAATCTTATTTTTTTTATGTTTATTATTTTAAAGTTTATTTTATTTCATTTGCCGAAATCCCCAGGGCATTCATGAGCGAATATCCGAGAATCTCCTGTCTGAAGTTGCCGCCTGGCATGGGCTGCATGGCAAAGAGGGTGATGCGCTTGTCATCGTCATCTACCTTACGGAGTATCTCGCGGAGTCGGTCGTAAGCATCTCCATCCTCAGAATTTGGGATTACCATCACTCGCTTCACCTCCTTGGCGTTGCATACGGTGCGTGCCACATCTACGAGGAAGTCATCCTTGCCTACCATCTTCTCCTCTGTAGGATAAGAAGAGATGATGAATTCTCCGAGCTTATCATCCTTGAAAGCCTGAGCGTTCAGATCCTTCTCATAGTTGGCAGGGCGGAAGTTCTTCATCGCCATCGACTGCTTGTCGTGGATAAGCACAACCTGAGTCTCGTGCTCGCCCTCTCTCAGACCTCCATCAAGGGCAATGCAGACTGCCCATTGTGCCATATCGGCTGGTTGGATGCGACGGTTAATCATTCGTTCGAAGTTGACTATCAGGTCGAAAGCCACTCGGTCGATATAGTCGGCATCAGCGATAATTACATTCTCGCTCCATTTTATATTGTTTGTATCTAATGTATTCATTGGTGCAAAAATTAAGCAAACGAGCATGATGAAAGCTTGCTTTCAAATTGTCGAATGCAGATTATTTCTGCAAATTTACGAATAAATTTCGTAATTAAGGCATTTTGGAAATATAAAATAATAAAAAAGATAGTATTTTCATCATTTCTTCATTTGATGGAATACTATCTTCAGTATATTCTTCGGCAATCTGAGCCTTTTTTCTTCTATTCTCCTACTTCTTCTCATGCAATCATTTTTGCCAGATAATGTCCGGCGAGAACGGCGATAAGTCCCAGCGCCAGACTTCCGAAGAGATAGAGCATCATATAGACATAATTCTCCTCCTTCATCAGTCCTGCTCCCTCGTTCATAAAGGTAGAGAAGGTAGTGAATCCTCCGCAGAATCCCGTGGTGAGCAGCAGTTTGGCAGATGGCGACATCCATCCCCCTTCCCGCCAGTTCAATCCCGAGAGGAACCCGATGATGAGGCATCCCGCCACATTCTCCGCCATCGTTCCGAATGGAAAGGCAATCACCGTGCAGGATTGCACCAACTTTGAAATCCAATATCTCATGCCGCCCCCGAAGAAGCTGCCAATGCTTACTATCAATATTTCTTTCATCTCCTTATATAATATATGTATAATAATTTGGTGCAAAAGTACGGGTTTTATTTCTACTGACAAAAATATTTTTGGAAAAAAGATAATCCTTTTCTTAATTTTTCCCTCTATTCTTTCTTTTAAGGGATAAATAGAAGCAGGGAATAGTTCTTCTTGCTTATAAAATTATGTTGAACAATTTAAAATAAATAGGAGAAACAAGTTATGAAACGAGTATTCAATCTTTTGGTAGTAGATGAGAGTGGTAGCATGAGTATTATCGAGCGCCAGGCATTGGTGGGTATCAACGAGACCCTGACCACGATTCAGAAAATGCAGAAGACGCATAAGGACATGGAGCAGCGGGTTACGCTCATCACCTTCGACAGCACCCACAAGAATCTGTTCTATGATAATGTGTCTGCCCGTCGTGCTAACCCTTTGAAGTCAAGGGATTACAACCCATGTGGCGGCACCCCTCTTTACGATGCCATAGGTATGGGCATCGCCAAGATCAACGCCCTGACCACCGAGGATGACAGCGTATTGGTAACCATCATTACGGATGGTGAGGAGAATTGTAGCGAGGAGTATGATCTGAAGATGATCAAGAACCTCATAGAGAAGTTGAAGAAGCAGAACTGGACCTTTACCTTCATCGGCACCGACGATCTTGATGTGGAGAACATTGCTCATGGTATGGGCATCGACAACCACCTCCAGTTCTCTGAAGATGAGGCTGGAACCAAGGCGATGTTTGCCAGAGAAAACAGAGCCAGAGAGCGCTACAACAAGTGCCGTGCGATGGATTGCAAGATGGAAGCGGGTAGTTATTTTGAGGAGAAATAAAGATAAAAAAGAAGAAGTTGACGAAAAAAGTGAATGGTAAATGCTGATTATTCAGAAAGTTTTTGTACTTTTGCAATCAGAATGAATTCTCGCATGAGATTGACTTCTATTTTTTTTGATGGTTAAATTAGCGTTTGCTATTCGGTCATGCACATTGGAACGTAGGAAACTTCAATAAAGAGCAGAAAAACCGACAGTAGTAAGCGTCCGCTATAGCGTGGGCGTTACTTGTCGTTTTTCTCAGCTTTTCCTACGGCTGCAATGTGGACAAGTTTCGTCCACGTGTTTTGTATCCGTAGGTGATGTAGAGAACGATGGCTTCGCAATTATAATCTATCGGATTCACTAATTTAATAACATTAAAAGCTTAGCTATCGGCATAACGGGCACAACTTATGAAAAAGTTACATTTTTCTTTAATGGCGATTCTTTTCGCCTTGTTTTCAATGGTGTCTTTCACCGCTTGTTCATCTGATGATGACGATGCTCCATCACAAGATGATATCAAGACTAATTGTATAGGAATGTGGCAGACAACTCACATTTCTGGCTGGGGATATGATGATACAGAGGATGAAAATCTTATTAAGGTTGATCAGGATGTTCCTGAAGGGGATAGTGAGAGAATCCTTTTCAAGGGTGATGGAACTTACAAGTGGTATTGGTATTATGGTGGTGATTGGCATTCATCTAGTTCTACTTATAAATATGAGGTATCTGGCAATAAAATCATTCTGTATGACAATAGAGGTGATATAGATATAACTTATACTGTTGTTTCCTTCAAAAATGATACTGTAGTATTGGAAGTTACTTTAGAGGAAGGACCTCAGTATAAGCAGAGAATTACTTGCAAGCGAGTAAACTAAATTATATAAGAATTAAAAAAAGCAGCATGATTTCACGTGCCGCTTTTTTTTGTTTTATATCAATCCTCTTTTCTTGATTACTTCAATCATGGCTAATTCTCTTCTCTTGGACCTTTCCAAGTTGCTGTTCTCTTTTGAAACTGTGTTCTGGCGCAGTGAGTTGATCTGTGCCAACTTCTGCTCCCGCGAGTAAGGATGCAATAACATGTATTGTTCCCCCTTTAACGCAGCCAAGCTGCTCTGACGGTGAAAATCGTTTATATAAGATCTTTCCAGTACAGAATTGTTCTGCATAATCATCTAATTTTGCTAGACCTTCAGATGTAAATCCTTCATTGATTATGTCACTGATGGACATCCAAAAATCATGGTTTGTCATAAATTATATTGTTTAATAAATTCTATTGGTGGCAAAGTTATAGTTTTTCTTCGATAACCCCAAATTATTTGGGCTTTATTTCGCATTTACCAGCAAATTGTTTCAATACATCTTTCATTTCCCGTTGTCCTTGAAATTACATGGCGATGTAGGAATCTCTGCGTCGGGACGTAGAAAAGATTACGTCGCCATGTAGTAAAGTCTACGTCGGGACGTAATTTTGGGGGTATCTATAAGGTATTGTATCAGATTCTTTTTAGATTTAGCGTCGAGTTTATACGCACATGAGAAAAGTTTTTTCGAAAAAAACTTTTATGTGCAGGAAATAAATGAGGAGAAAATGCAGAAGCTGAGTGCTATTGTGACCACGATTTCTGATAAGCAGTATCAAAGCGATTAACTGTCTGAAGAAGCTTGTAGATAGGGTTGATTTAGCAGAATGAGTCGGTTCTACTGGATGACGGAGTCGGCTCGATGGGATAAAGGAGTCAACTCTATAGGTTGATGCAAGCGTCTTCGTGAGTTGAAAGACATTACTCCTCGGGTTCCAGAAGATACCTTCTCAGAAGTTGCCACTAGGCTCAGCAGGTCTGCCGAGCCTAGTCGGCAGGTCTGCTGACTGCAGTCAGCAGCTTTGCTGAGCCTAGTAGCAACACTTTATTCTAGCCGATATTTCTCTCATATCATCCGGAAGATAAGAGATTGCCTTCTCTTTCATATCTTGCGGAATACCGAATCGGGCTTCGGCGATACTGCCAACGATGGCTCCGATGGTATCGCTATCGCCGCCATGAGATATGGCTAGGCGGATGGCATTTTCGAAGGATGAGGCTTGCGAGAGGAGATAGAAGGATAATGGCACGGCATCCATGCAGGTTTCATCGAATTTGCCTTTCGGATAATCTCGTGTATCGAAATCCTCGTAATAGCTGCGGGCGATATTCTTGAAGGCTTTCATTGCTTCATCATCTGGCAGATGGCTTTCCTTGCTTTTTCTGAAATGCCAGATGGCATGAGCCACGGCTCTGGCTCCCTTGATTCCTTCGGGATGGTTATGAGTAGGAAGAGCCGTTTTCTCTGCCTCTTCCAAAACCTGGGACAGGTCATCGAATAGCCAAGCCACTGGCGATACTCGCATTGCCGAACCATTGCCAAAACTATTATATGGCTGCGGATCAAGAGAACGAATCCACCCTGCGAATCTTCCGCCATACGCTCCTTTTGGAGAAGGATAGCGGCGGCACCAATCCAGCAGGCTTTCCTGATAGCTTCGTCCGTTCAGTATTGCATCGGCTATCGCTACCGTACAGATGGTATCATCGGTGAAGTCGCATCCCTCGCCAAACATCTCGAAATCATAATCAAACGTATTGTTGAACTCATATTTTGAGCCAGCAATATCTCCTATCATTGCTCCTAACATAAACTGCTAATTATCTATAACTTTACTCTATCACCTCCCAGAAACTCTCCGGCAAGCTGATGTTCTTCATCTCCTTTGCCCTCTCAAACAATGGGGCGATGTCTTCGGCTTCGAAACCGGCGATGCCGCAACCTATTGGGGTTACCAGAAAATGTAGCTCGGGATGATGATTGGCAAAATCAAGGAATTCCTCCACGTATGGACGGATGGTTTCCACGCCGCCCTGCATCGTAGGGATGGCATAACTCTGGCCCTGCAAGCCTACACCCTTGCCCATGACAGCACCGAAATGCAGGCGGGCAATGCGGGCTGCTCCACCACCATGCATGCCAGCCAGATTGCTGCCAAACACAAAAATCTCGTTCTCCTTTAATGAATCAATCCAGCTAGGAGTGATTCTTCCCTTCTTCATATCTTCCATATTCTTCTTATTATTAAATATGTTATTGCTATTATCAGTCGCTTCCTCGCAGCGCATGTATTCGGACATCATTTCTTCTTCTGGGCATTCTTCTCTACAGTTTCCTGCTTGTTCTCCCAAGCTAGAATCAGACCGATGACGCCGGCATAGCTCTTTCTGCCGCCTTCTACATGGTTGCCTCTCAGATAGAGTTCGAAGAAGAAATCCTGGGCAGCATCCAGTACCTTGCATCTTTTGCCCTGCCAGTATTGGCGGTCGCTTTTCAGCAGCCTGATTATCTCAGGACGGATATATTTCAGATATTTCTCACCTTCCTTTTCGCCGAGGATGTCGAATACATTATATAATACATGGGGCAGAATGTGGTAATATCCGCTGAATTTCACCGCCTTATCCTGTGATGCCGTACAGACGAGATAACTGTAGAAATTTGCCTCTCCTTCGTTGGCAATGCCCAGAAAATGAGCAAATTCATGGGCATAGGTAGCAGGATAATCGTGTGCAAGAATATTGCCGTTCAGCGTAAATTCGCAGAAGAATGGTCCCATGCTGCCGGTTACACCCGACATCGAACTGATGGGCGTAAACACCATCGTCTTGGCATGCGGATGCTGGTTGAAAGGCGGATTGATGCCCTCCCGATAGCCTATCTTGTTATATTCCTTCAGAACCGCATCCCGCACCCGATTCTTCAGTTTATCATCCACAATACAATTGAATTCTTCCCTCTTCACTCTCCGTTCTTCACTCAAAAGGTTGAGGCTGTCAGCATACTGGTAGGCAAATTTCCGGAACTTCTCTTCCGAAACCTCAGCAGGCTGCATGCCAACTCTATAATAGATAACAGGCTGCGAATAGTTCAGTCCCCAAGCTGCATAAAACCATACATATACCCACAGCAGATATTCAATTACCCTTCCGAAAACCGCCTTTTTCTTCGGATAGCCGCCGCTCTTGGCAGCAAGAAAGATGAAGCGTTTGGCGAGTTTCTTCCGTAATCCCATCTCGTAAATAGGATAGAGGACGACCCAGGCGATGCTGAGAGCTATGAAAATATCGCCCACGGCAAAGGGAAAAATGCCTGAGATGGGCGAAAGAAGGCTGCCGATAACGGGATAAACACGATAGGTGTAGATAACTCCCCAGAGAGGAATCATCTTGGTAAGGGTGACGAGGATGAGCAACAGCAGCAGTACCCAGTGGCGCCACTTCATTCTGTCGAGTCGTAAAGTATGTAATATCTTCATCTTGTTTCTTGTTTTTTATCTTGCATGGCTCTTGAACAGAGCTGTTTTTTTGCACTTTTTGCCCCTGATGTGCAGAGATGGTGCAAAAATACAAAAGTTTTCTGAAATATTGACATCAGAAGTCTGTTTTTTTAGTAATTTTGCCATATTAAAAGTTGAACTTAATAAATAGAGGAGGAGTTATTATGAAACAGACATTGGAATCATTCGAGGCTATGAACCTTGAATATGAGAACCTCTATAATGAGGACGATGAACGTAGAGAATATAATTCAGTCTGGTACAGCTAGTTACAATGTATTATAATAAGGCTGTAGCAGGATTGTTAAATTTGTTTTACATATAAAAAAGATCGTTAGGATAATAAAAGACTATGCCATAGTTACTAAAGAAATGATGTAACATAGGCATAGTCTTTTTTTTATGTCCTTTCCTTACTGGCTGTTCTTTCCTGCATTCCTATTTTTCGAAGTGCTGGTAATCTTTGCTGTGTTTCCAGTCACCTCCCCATCGGAATCCTTTTGCCTTGAAAAGCCGGTAGCAGAGGTCGCCTTTCTTTATCATATAAGCATGGTTCTTGCTGCGGTCCAGATAGGGGCGGGCGGTGGCAGGTTCCACCACTTCCTTGCCGTTCTTCAGTCGTTTGTGGTAAGGATTGTAGAGGGTGTTGATGTCTACGGCCAGTCCCCTTCCGTGCTTCGATACCGTATGGGTATGCGAGATGAAGCGGAAGTTGAAGCAGGAGGAGTTGTTGGCTCTCATCGCCCTTTCGTCGTCGGCATCCCAGTAGTCAATGAGTCTCATCCGCTCTATCGGATATTTCGCCTCGTAGAGCTTTTTCAGAATGTCGAGCACATCTGTGGCTATCGCCCTGTTCACCACCATTTCTCCTACGATGTTTCTGCCGTCTTTGTCAACGTGTAGGCATCTTATGTATCTCAGTTCGCTTCTTGCCACGGTACAGTTCTTCTTGTATGTCTTGCCCTGCATCAGGCGGAAGATATCATCAGGAATAGTGGAGAGGGAGAAGAAATGCTTCTCGCCCAGTTTTCTGATGGTTTGAGAACTGACGTTTTCTCCAGGCTGCTGTGCCTTGGATGGGAGGGAGAAAAGTCCGGAAATAAACAGGCATATCATCAATATCTTTTTTGCTTTCATCACGTTTCTCCTTATTTTGCTACGGGTATATAATGCGAATCCTTGATTTCTCCAATCACGATGATGCTGTGCAGACTTCCTATGCAGTCGATGTTTCCCAGGGTGTTGAGCATAAAGTCCTGATAGGCTTTCATATCCCGGGCATATACCTTGATTTGGAAGTCATAATCGCCGGTGGTGTTGTAGCACTCCGTTATCTGGTCGATGGCCTGCACGGTATCCATGAATTGCTGAATCAAATCGTGGGTGTGCTGCTTGAGCCGGATATTGCAGAGCACGATTACGTTGTGCCCCAACTTGTGATGGTCTACGATGGCTCCATATCGCTGGATGTATCCCTCGCGTTCCAGCCGCTTCTGCCGCTCGAAGGTGGGAGAAGGGGAGAGGTGTACTCTTGCGGCAAGTTCCTTCACGGTGAGTCGGGAGTTCTGCTGCAGTAACTTCAGTATTCTGATGTCTGTTTCATCAAGTTTTTCTTCTGTTGTCATTGTTTCTTTATTTCTGTTTTTTACTGATTCTTACAGAATAATATTCTGCTGATTTGCTTAATTCGCTGCAAAGATAGTATATTTTTCTGAATTACGGAGAATATTTGGCAAATAAAATTCTTCTTCTTACCTTTGCACTCGCAATTCCGGATGCAAAGCGTCATTCATCGGTAATGACAGGATAAAGAGTCATTCACATCAAATAATAATAAGGAGATAAAAATATGAGCAACGTAAGAAATATACATTTTGAGGCAGTGGGCAGCTATTTGCGCCCTGCAGAGTTGAAAGAAGCGAGAGCTAAGTTTGCTGATGGCAAGATTTCTGCCACCGACCTTCGCGCCGTAGAAGACCAGCTGATTACTGAGGTCATCAGTCAGCAGAAGGCGCATCGCCTGCCTTATATCACCGATGGCGAGTTCCGCCGTAGCTATTGGCATCTAGACTTTATGTGGGGATTCAACGGCGTGGAGCATATCGAACTGGAGCATGGCTACCAGTTTCATGGCGAGGAGACAACCAAGGGTTCTATCCAACTGACCGGCAAGATTACCGGCGAGAATCATCCTTTTATCAAGGATTTCCTCTTTGTAAAGCAGTTTGAGGAGTTGGATGCCAATGGCGAATATATCTTCGAGGCAAAGCAGACGGTTCCTGCTCCGGCTCAGTTCCTTGCCGAACTGTTCCGTGGCAAGAATGCCGAGAACACCCGCAAGTTCTATCCTAATACTACCCAGCTGATTGAGGATATTGCTCAGGCTTACCGCACCTTCTTCCAGGAGATTTATGCAGCCGGTTGCCGTACCGTCCAGCTGGATGACTGCACCTGGGGAATGATTGTGGATAGCGATTACTGGAAGGCTAAGGTGGGCACAGGTTTCACCCTTGAGCAGGAAGCCCTGCAATATCTGAAGGTGAACAATCTTGCCATCGAGGGCAAACCGGAGGGGTTGACCATCAACACCCACGTATGCCGTGGCAATTATCATTCCTGCTATGCCACCAAGGGTGCCTACGATGCCGTAGCTCCTTATCTCTTCGCTCATGAGGAGGTAGATACCTTCTATCTGGAGTATGACGATGAGCGTTCGGGTGGTTTCGAGCCGTTGAAGTATGTGGCAGATGGCAAGAAGGTGGTGCTGGGTCTGGTAACCTCCAAATCTCCGGTGTTGGAAGATAAGGCTACGGTCATCGCCCGCATCCGAGAAGCAGCCAGATATATCCCCCTCGATCGGCTCAGTCTCAGCCCTCAATGCGGTTTTGCCTCTTGCGAGATTGGCAATAAACTGACCGATGCTGAGCAGTGGGCAAAGATAGATTTGGTTAGAGAGATTTCCGAGGAAGTTTGGGGATAATGATATATTCAAGGAGAAGATGTGTTGTCTGTCATGGCTGCACATCTTCTCTTTTTTTATTTACTTTTTATCAAAAATGTTTGGTGTTTTCATGAATTACTAGTAACTTTGCACCCCGAAAATTAAATACATCATTCATTAAGATTATCAGAGAAGATGGAATATATGTCTCAGGAAGGCTACGATGAGCTCGTGGCCGAACTTCAACACATGGTTAACGTAGAGTTGCCAGCCGTTCGCGATGCGATAGCTGAGGCCCGTGATAAGGGCGACCTCAGTGAGAATTTCGAGTATCATGCAGCCAAGCGTGAGCAGGGCAAGCTTTTGAGCCGCATCAGCTTCAAACAGAAGGTCTTGGAGAATGCCCGTGTCATCGACAAGTCTCGATTGAAGAGCGATACCGTTGGCTTGTTGAGCAAGATTAAGATTACCAATCTCGCCAACAAGTGCAGCATGAATTATACCATAGTGAATCCTCACGAGGCAGATCTTCATAGTGGAAAAATCTCTATCAAGTCGCCTATCGCCAAGGCCCTTCTGGGTAAAAAGGCAGGTGAAGAGGTAATGGTAAAGGTACCAGCCGGCTTGCTCAAATTCCGCCTGGATAGCGTGGAGTTATAATGTATTCTTTAAAAGGAAAACTCCCGATAATTTGAAACTGATCAAACTATCGGGAGTTTCTCTTTTTATTCTAATATTTCTCCAGAATCTTATTCAGTAAGAAGGTGGCATTCTGGTTTCTTGCCACACCCTTCTGTATCTTATAAGTATAGGTAACATCCGTGCCTAAATCTATCTCGAAACAATAGTTGTGGAATTTTCCTGATGCATCATTCTCCATCTTGGAGAGCTCCAGATCGTGAGTAGCGATGATACCGCTCACCGGCTGCTTGGCAATGGCTTCGAGGAACTTTCTCGAACCATTCAGCTTATCCAATGAATTCGTTCCCTTCAGAATCTCATCCAGAATAATCAGCGTTCGGAGTGGCTCCTTATAGTCTTCTCCACTTTTCTTGTAGCACTTTCCCTCAGCACTTTCCCTGCAGAACTTCAGCAGCTCCTCCAGTCTTATCAGCTCAGCATTAAAGTAAGAGATGCCATGCGTCAAATCGTCGGTGGTTCTCATGCTCGAGAACAATCTGAAACGGGAAATCTTCAGCTGATCCGCAAACACCGGCATACCCGCCATTGCCAGGATATAGTTCACGCCCAGCGAACGCAGGAAGGTACTCTTTCCCGCCATGTTGGCTCCGGTGATGATATAATAGTTGTCGTCCTTGATGGTGAAATCGTTCTTCACCGCCTTGGCACCCAGGAAAGGATGATAGAGATTCTTACCCTCGAACACGATTTCCGGACTTCCGATTCCTGCATTTTCTGAAACAACGCTTTCGATATCTGCTTCCGGACTTCCCGAAACAAATTCCGCCTCTTCCGCCTCCGGATGATTATATCTGAAATCCGCCATCGAAACCATCGCATCCATCTCGCTGATGATATGCATCCATTCCTCCATCTTCATCATATAGGTATTCTTCCATTTCAGGAAACTGCGAACCAGGAAGAAATCGCTCAGCATGAAGGCATCGGTGAAGAAAAGACCCAGGAAGTTGCCTCTTCTGTCATACCCCTTCAATATCTTTTCCAGTTGGGCAAAGGAAGGCAGGGCATCTGCCAGGGAATTCTGCATCTCCTTGCCTGATTCGCTATGGAAATTGCGCCTGTTGATAAGCTGGAGTATCTGGGCATAGGCGATGAGTTGATGGCGAAGCTTGCCGCCATTGCTGTCTATCTTGTCAAGTGTCTGCTTGCAGACGAAGAACACCACCATGTATTGAACCAACACCCACCACAAGGCGAAATTCACCGAAACCATATCGCATATCGATAAAATCACGGAACCGATGACTCCGATAATCAGCAGCCATCCGATAACGAGCGAAATCGGAGACCCAAACCATGCCGGCACCTCCATCTTCGAAACCTTCTGCATCGCATCCACCACAGCAGCAGAATCAATCTTCTTCGTCTTGCCATTCACCATTTTGCCATCCGCGGTCAGGCTTCTGTTCTTTTCGCCAAGTGCCAGGAATTCCATTCGCCAGTTTTCGCCTTCACCAGCCAATTCCTTCTGCAAATCCCTTCTTCTTTTTATATCCTCTATGCCCAGAGGCGTTTCCCGGGTAAGATTCCAGGCGAGTGCCTCCGAACCGCCCGATGTGATGGTTCGGCAGATGCGGTTGAACAGCGAACTCTTGCCGAAGACATCGAGGTCGAAGGAATAAGGATGCTGCGGATTCTGATAGAAATCGCCCGTCTCGAAAGGCGAGAAATCGCCCTCCCAAGCCTTGATTTCGTCCTGATAAACCTTGAGTAAAGCCGAAAGATGCTCTATCTTTTCCTTGTTCTTATCGTCAAGTCGTCTGATTCCCAGATAGGCAATCAGGCACAACGCCGCCCCCATCAGATAGTTCTGCGTATCCCCATCCAATGCGAAATAGCAGATCAGAAAGGCGAGGATGCCGCCAAAAGCCAGCAGCTCGCCCGTTATAAATCCCGTATTCTTACGCTTCAGGGCAGCCACCTCAGAAGCATATCGGCTTACATATTGTTGATAATTCTCCTTGATATTCATACTTTTTCTTTATTATGAATTTTTCTCCATCCATTTATTATAGGAAATATTCTCCTCCTTCCACTTATCCTTTGCTTCCGCCTGATTCTTCGGATATCCGATGATGAGGGTATTGAGCGGAATCATCGTCTTGGGCAGATGCAGCAGTTGCTGCATTCCCTCGTATCGTTCTTTCAGGGGATAGAGGGCTGTCCATACACCGCCGAGTCCCAGGCCGTGAGCCATCAGCAGAATGTTCTCCGTGGCTGCCGAACAGTCTTGAATCCAGAACTCCTGCTCTGTGCCTTCCAGCGTCTTGTCAAGGCATCCGCAAACCACGATAGCGAGCGGTGCCTGCTTCACCATGCTGGCATAAGGGCTGAACTGTGGTATCTGGTCGAGAATCTCCCGGTCGTTGATAACCACAAAATGCCAAGGCTGCTTGTTGCATGCCGATGGAGCCGCCATGCCGGCACGCAGCATCATCTCCACCTTCTCCCGTTCTACAGGTATGTCTGTATAACTTCTCACCGATGTACGACTCATGATATTTTCAAAAATCTGATTCTTTTCCATCATTTTGTAGCATTTCTGATTTTTTCTCTTGCGGCATTATTAATCAAAAAACGCCGCATATTTTGCGGCAAAGATACGAAAAAAACGCCGCATCACCAAATTATTTCGTTTTTATCGCCCGATACATTCTATAGTATGCGTATATATAAGCCGATGTTGTGGTTATCATACTGATGAGATTCATGCAGGTGAAGGCTGCCTGCTGGGTGTTACCTGCCAGATAAAACACTGCAACAGGGAGTATATTTGAGCATATCAGCCATACCATGAAAACCAGGACAAGGGCTATGCCCAGTTTGCGCATGTCGCCCCTGTGCTTGCTGCACAGATGACAGCCGGCTACCAGGGAGGCGATGACGGAAATCAGACCCATCGTGCTTTCTGTCCAGGTGAGTATGGAAGCCATTTGGGTAATCTGTCCGTTCTGCATCATCGTTACGAGATGAAGATTGAAGCATTGACCCAGGATGAATGAGAGCACATAGTAAAGTACCATCAACTCGCTGCAGCGTCGTAGCAATTTTACGCCTGCCGGTAGCGTGTAACGGAATATTCCCCATAAAGCTATAGGGGCGAGCTGCAAGACCAGTTGCTTGATGGTAACCAGGATGGGACTTATTGGAATCAGGATGGGACTTGTTCTGAAGGATAAGCCCGCTTGTCTGCAAACAGAAAATGTCAGCGAAAACAATGCGAAAATGCAATATGCATACATGGCATATTGTGCAATGCGATTTATATCTATAGAATAACTTTTTCTTTCCATAATTCTACATTTGATGATTTTATAAACAGCTTATCTTGCATAAAGCCATTGCAAAGATACGAAGTTTTTGGGAAATTCTAGCAAAATAGGTGGAAAATGTTTGGCTATGATATATACTAATTAAAAGTAAAAAGGTAAAAAAGTAAAAAGGTAAAAAGAGCCTTACCCCCTTCGCGCCCCCGTCCCCAGCGATTCCATCGCTGGTCCCCCGAAGGCAAAAAAGCCCCCAGTGCACCAGGGACTTTTAATAAGCTAAGGTCTTTTTACCTTTAAAGAGTGCAGCCTTTCTTCGAACGACGAAGCAAAGATACTGCAATTTCCCGATACCACCAAATTTCAGCGTGTGATAAGGCGCGATTTTCAGCACACTTTCAATCCGAAACCTGTTAAACAATCTAACTCGCCGTTTCGCGCGCCATAACTCATAGTTTTTCTAAAGAGAAAACATAGAGTTAAAGAGAAGAAAACATAGCAGCTTATTCAGTATTCAGTTATTCAGTTTTTTTTTAAGGGGGTACTTTTTACTCCCTAAAAAAGTAAAGTTTATATACTATCTATATATCTATCTCTATATATATAAATATATAATATAATATAATAATAAAAAATACATTACAAAACAACAAATTCCTTTCTTCCGGGTTTTCAAACCCTTTATCCATGTAAGGGTTTAAAATAAAACTGAATAACTGAATACTGAATATGGATGGAACCGCAGCGATGCATCGCACTCTGATGCTCTATGTTAACGAGAGCGGATTTTATGCACTGAACGAAAAATATAGTGCTGAAAATCTGCTAGTTAACATACTTGACGCTGTGAAACACAGCGTCAAACTTTCGGGGCGTTTGCGTAAGGATGGAATTCCATCAAACGCCCATGGTTATTTCAAGTATATCAAGAATTTGTGTGATGCCATTCAGTGACACACCCTCGTTTGAAGATAGATATGCATCTTTTTTTCTCTCATCAGTCGGCTATCACCATGCAGAGTCTGAGTACATTTTCTTCGAAGTGCTCCTTGTCTATGGCATTGTTCTTGAGCAGGGAACGGTAGTTGTATACGGTTTGTGGCGAATAAGACAGGATGCCGGCTATCTTGGAACTTTCGGTGATGCCTAATCTTAACAGGGCGCACACACGGAGGATAGGGGGCATTTCTCCATTCTCTTTCAGCTGGATGTGTGCCGATTCTGTAAGCTGCTTGTTCAGCTCGGTTATAAAAGTTGGGTACAGAGACAGGAATGCCTTGTCGAATTCCGTCAGAAACTCCTTGTTCTCTTTCTCTGTATTGGTTGAGGAAGAAAGGAGGCTCAGCAGCTCCTTACTCTGGTTGGCCTTGATCTTTCTTACTGCCAAGGTGCGCAGTTTGCTGTTTCTCTCTATGTTTTTATAGCACAGGTCAATATATACCTTTATCAGTCTCTCGCGCTTCTTGTTGGTGTCCTTCAGTTCGTCGTTGATGAGGTGCAACTGGCTGTTGAGAACTTCCATTTTTGCCGATGTAGCCGTGATTTCGTCTTTCTTCTGTTTCAGAAGTTTGTTCTTCTTGCGGATGAACAGACTGCTAAGTCCCACTCCGAGCAAGAGCAGGAAAATGACCGACAGCGCAATGTAGAGCATGCTGTTGGTGGCTCTGATGTCATCTGTATAGGCATTGGTAATCATCTGCAATTTGGATGAAATCTCAATGCGGCGCAACCGGTTGTTGTATGCATAAGCATCTTCCAGGGATAGGTTGATGTATTCCTGGGCTTTGTTCAGACTTCTGGTCTTATGTTTGTAGATGAAGAGTGCGATGTCTTGCAGGGCTACGTTTTCTTTTGTGGCAGAAGTGATGTCTGAGATGGCTGCAACCAGCAGGTAATGTTCCGTCAGTTTCTGGTTGTTGGATTTCTTGTATATTTCGGATAGGGCAAAGGCGGTCATGGCATGGAGACGGCTATCAGGCTTTTCCATACTCAGTGCTTTTTTGTAGTATTGGATGGTCTTGTTATTGTTGGAATGATAGTTGTAATAGTAAAACTCTCCCAGCAGGTAGTAATAGAATGCATCTTTCTTTGGCGACAGTTCTAATGTTTTCTTCAGGTATTCCACTTTCTGCTGGTCGTAAATCTTGCTGAATTCATTGTTTTCACAATAGGTTGACCAGTTGTTGTATAGTCCGTAAAGTGTATAATAGTATTGAAACTGATAGTCAAGCGGATCTTCTTCCTTGGGTTCTATCTTCTGCATGATGTTTTTTGCTTCAGCATAGAATCCACGTGTGATAAGCAGGCTGGTTTGGCTAAGTTGGAATCTTTTATGATATAAGATGTTGTTGCTCTTTTGGGCAAGAACAAGGCCTTTTTTTACGTAAGTCATCGCCGAATCATACTCGTAGGCTTTGTATCCATTGGCGAGTTGCTCGTAAAGTTTGAGCTTGTCCTCGTTGCTGGTTACATACTTGGCACCCTGCTTGATGTCGTTCAGACTTTTCTCTTTTACTTCTACATAATGCGCACGTTTTTCCAGGGCAGCATCCAGCTGTTTGTAGAGCTGGCTGTTGTCTGCTTTAGCGTATATCGGCTGTAGCATCAGCAGTGTGATGATTATAACGAAAAGATGTCTCATTTTTCCTATGTTTTTAGATTCTGCTGCAAAAATAATAAAAAACATTGAGAATCTCGCATCTACTAGCCGTTTATTTTTGAGAATTTGCAAAATGTTGATATTCAGAGAGGTGAGGAGGTTGGTAGATAGCGGTAATCTACCAAGAACCTACTATTCGTACCAACTTATCGATTTTTGCCGTACTTTTGCAGCAACAAACAATTTTAAACAAAAAATATGAAAAAACTCTTTTTGCTCGCAAGCCTTCTGATGGCTTTTGGCATCTCAGCAGATGCAGGAGACATCACTTCTCCTAACGGACAAATCAAAGTGAACTTCACCTTGGATGGCACTGTGCCTACCTATAGTGTGACCTATCAGGGCAAGACCATCATCAAGCCTAGCCGTCTGGGTTATCAGCTCGCCAAGGGCGGTAAGGATGGCAAGGACCTGCTTTCTGATTTTAGTGTCATCAATGAGAAGACTTCCACTTTCGATGAGACCTGGACTCCTGTTTGGGGAGAGAACAAGTCTATCCGCAATCATTATAATGATATGCTGGTAGAGTTGAAGCAGAATTCTACAGACAGTTATATGAACGTTCGCTTCCGTGTTTATGACGATGGAGTAGGATTGCGCTATGAGTTCCCTCAGAAAGGCAATCTCAACTACTTTACCATCAAGGAAGAGCGTACAGAATTTGCCATGACGGGCGATCATACCGCCTGGTGGATTCCGGGTGATTACGATACCCAGGAGTATGAATACACCAAGACCCGTCTGTCGGGCATCCGTCCAGCCCTGCATGCTGCTGTCAGCAGCAATCTCTCACAGACTGTCTTTTCAGATACCGGTGTACAGACCTCACTCCAGTTGAAGACTGATGATGGTATCTACATCAATCTGCATGAGGCTGCCCTGGTAGATTATCCAGCCATGCATCTGAACTTGGATGACAAGACCATGACTTTTACCTCTTGGCTTACTCCGGATGCACAGGGTATGAAGGGATATATGCAGACTCCGTTCAAGAGTCCTTGGCGTACGATGGTCATTACAAATGATGCTCGCAAGGTATTGTCTTCCAACCTGATACTCAATCTCAATGAGCCTTGCAAGATCAAGGATACCTCCTGGATTCATCCTGTGAAGTATGTAGGTGTATGGTGGGAGATGATTTCCGGTAAGGGAGAGTGGGCTTATACCCATGATTATCCTACCGTGAAGTTGGATGGAACCGACTATGTACATGCCAAGCCATCGGGCAAACATTCTGCCAACAATGCCAATGTGCGCCGTTACATCGATTTCGCTGCAGCCCATGGTTTCGATGCAGTCCTGGTAGAAGGATGGAACATCGGTTGGGAAGACTGGAGTGGCTATATGAAGGAAAAGGTATTCGATTTCCTGACTCCATATCCTGATTTCGACATCAAGGCACTCAATGAGTATGCACATTCCAAGGGAGTTAAGCTCATCATGCATCATGAGACCTCCTCTTCTGTAATGAACTATGAGAAGTATATGGACAGAGCTTATCAGCTGATGAAGGATTATGGCTACGATGCAGTGAAGAGCGGTTATGTGGGCAACATCATCCCTCGTGGCGAGCATCACTACAGTCAGTTGGAAATCAATCACTATCTGCATGCCGTAACCCGTGCTGCCGATTATCACATCATGGTAAATGCCCATGAGGCTGTGCGTCCTACCGGTCTCTGCCGCACTTATCCTAACCTGATTGGCAACGAGAGTGCTCGCGGTACTGAATATCAGGCTTTCGGAGGTACCAAACCGGGACATACCGCCATCTTGCCTTTCACCCGTCTGCAGGGTGGTCCGATGGATTATACACCGGGTATCTTTGAAATGGATTGCGCCAATGGTTCTCATTGCAACTCTACCATCTGCGGTCAGTTGGCACTTTATGTAACGATGTACAGTCCGTTGCAGATGGCTGCCGATTTCCCTGAGAATTACGAGAAGCACATGGATGCCTTCCAGTTTATCAAGGATGTGGCTGTAGATTGGGACAAGTCTATCTATCTGGAGGCTGAACCAATGGAGTATATCACCGCTGCCCGCAAGGCAAAGGGTTCTGATAACTGGTTTGTCGGTGGCGTTACGGGTATGAAGGCTCATCAGTCTACTGTAAAGCTCGATTTCCTCGAGAAGGGCAAGAAGTATGTGGCTACCATCTATCAGGATGCAAAGAATGCCAACTACAAGACCAATCCGCAGGCTTATGTCATCACCAAGAGGACTGTAACCAGCAAGTCTGTCTTGAAGTTGAACTCCGTTGCAGGTGGCGGATTCGCAATTAGCCTTCTTGCGCAATAAAATGCAGGATTTTGAGTTATTATGAAAGAAAGTTTTCTTGAATTAATAATGATGCTCATGAAAAGAATGAATAAAATGTTGTTGGTTGCTGCCTTGGCGGCAACCACACTTTCTGCTCAGGCAGAACAGAAGAAGGGACCGGCTTGGTTGAGTGATGCACTTTTCTATCAGATTTATCCATCTTCCTATATGGATACTGATGGCAATGGTATTGGTGACCTGCCGGGTATCACTTCCAAGTTGGATTACATCAAGTCGCTGGGTGTGAACGCCCTCTGGCTCAATCCGATCTTTGAGTCGGGATGGTTTGATGGTGGCTATGATGTCATCGATTTCTACAAGGTGGATCCTCGATTCGGTACCAATACTGATTTGGTTACATTGGTCAATGAGGCCCATAAGCGTGGCATGAAGGTTTGTCTCGACCTGGTGGCTGGACATTCCAGTACCAAGTGTGCCTGGTTTAAAGAGTCTTCTGAGAAAGATCCTAACCAGCGTTACAGCGACTATTATATCTGGATGAACGATATTCCTGAGAGCGAGAAGAAAGAAATAGAAGCCCGTCATCAGGAGGCAAGTCCGGAGTCTAGTACCCGGGGCAGATATGTGGAGGCGAATGCTCCTCGTGCCAAGTATTATGAGAAGAATTTCTTCGAGTGCCAGCCAGCCTTGAACTATGGCTTTGCTCATCCAGACCCAAATCATCCTTGGGAGCAGAGCGTAGATGCGCCTGGACCACAGGCTGTTCGCAGGGAAATACGTAACATCATGGCTTTCTGGTTTGATAAGGGTGTGGATGGATTTCGTGTTGATATGGCGTCATCGCTCATCAAGAACGACCCTGACAAGAAGGAGGTTTCCAAACTCTGGAATGAGATGCGTGCATGGAAGGACAAGTACTATCCTGAGACCGTCCTGATTTCAGAGTGGGCTAATCCGCAGCAAGCCATTCCTGCCGGCTTCAACATCGATTTCTACATCCATTTCGGTCTCAAGGGCTATGCCTCTCTGTTCTTCGACCGCAAGACTCCATGGGGCAAGTGGGAGCAGAGCTATCAGAACTGCTATTTCGACAAGCAGGGCAAGGGTTCGCTTAAGGAATTTAGCGAGAACTATACCAAGGCTTTCAATGCCACCAAGAATCTCGGCTACATCGCTGTTCCATCTGCCAATCACGATTACCAGCGTCCTAACATCGGTACCCGCAATACGCCAGACCAGTTGAAGGTGGCGATGACCTTCTTCCTCACCATGCCAGGTGTTCCATTTATCTATTATGGTGATGAGATTGGTATGAAGTATCAGATGAATCTCCCTAACAAGGAGGGTAGCAATGAACGCTCTGGTACCCGCACTCCGATGCAGTGGACCAAGGGCAAGAATGCCGGCTTCTCAACGAGTGCGCCTGATAAACTCTACTTCCCTGTAGATACGGAAAACGGAAAGTTGACCGTTGAGGCTCAGCAGGGAGATCAGAATTCTCTGTTGTCATATACCCGTAAGCTGGCCGCTTTGCGTCATTCTGCCAAGGCTCTTGACAATGAGGGCGATTGGAAGCTCCTGAACCAGAAGGGTCAGGAATATCCGATGGTATATGAGCGCACTTTGGGTGATGAGAAGTATGTTGTTGTCGTGAATCCTGGTGCCAAGGCAGCCTCTCTCAACATCACCTCTGTAGGTGGCAAGGCAGTTTCTGTTCTTTCTACAGGCAAGGTTGTATATAAATCAGGCAAGAAGACCGATGCCATCAAGGCTTCAGGCATTAGTGCCGCAGTATTCAAGGTGGCTAAGTAACCTGTGAACATGATTATTGCTAGCTTTATTAAATATCAGAATCCGCATGGATTTTAAGGAAGAATAAGAAAGAATACGAAAAGATAATCCGAAACAGAAGCGTTGTCAGCTATCTGTTTCGGATTTTTTTTGCATTTCCATAACGTTTTATATCTATTTCATGTTTTATGTTACATGTTTTATGAAATGCCTCAACCATACTGGTCGAAATCGGTTATTATTAGGTTAAATCCGTAAGTAAGTAAACGATTTCATACAATTATAATAAGGAATCGTGTGGTTATTGCTTTTCTTTTTGTATCTTTGCAGCCGTTTGGCAATTGTGAGTACCAAATCATACATAAAGGAAAAAAGAATATCTAATAATAAATAAAAAGTAATGACTACACTTACAATTTCTATTATTGTCGTTTTCGTGCTCGGCTATGCACTCATAGCTACCGAAAGCTTGACAAAGGTTAACAAGGCAGCGATTGCCCTGTTGATGTTGGTAGGTTGTTGGACCCTCTACATGGTGGATCCAATGCAGTATCTCCAGTTGATGCACCCTGATTATACAGGCGGCGCTGCTGGAATGGTGGAGAAGGTGACCGGAATCATCCAGGAACATCTGGGCGATACCGCCACAACACTCTTCTTCTTGATGGGTGCAATGACCATCGTGGAAATCGTTGACCAGAACGGTGGATTCAACTGGGTTCGCAAGGTGATGAAGACCAAGTCGAAACGTGCGCTTCTCTGGCGTATCGCTTTCCTTACCTTCTTCCTCTCTGCAATCCTCGACAATCTGACCACCAGTATCGTGATGATCATGATTCTCCGAAAGCTCGTCACCGACCACAAGGATCGCATGGTTTATGCATCTCTCGTCATCATCGCAGCCAATTCGGGTGGTGCCTTCTCACCAATCGGCGACGTTACCACCATCATGCTCTGGAACAAGGGACTGATTACTGCAGCCGGCGTTATCGCCGAAATCTTCATCCCGTCTGTGGTTTCCATGGTGATTCCAGCCCTCATCCTTCAGACCATGCTGAAGGGCGAACTCGTGATGCCAGAGGTTTCTGCTCAGCAGAATGCATCGGTCAGCGATTTCACCGAAGGTCAGCGCAAGGCTGTGTTCTGGTTGGGAGTAGGCGGTTTGATCTTTGTTCCTATCTTCAAGAGTATCACCCACTTGCCTCCATTCGTAGGAATCCTTCTGGTATTGGGCGTTCTCTGGACTGCTACCGAAGTTTTCTATCGCGGTTTGCATCGTGGAGCTGATGCCGAGGGCACTCAGAAGCGAGTAACCAAGTTGCTTTCTCGTGTTGATATGAGTACCATCCTCTTCTTCCTCGGTATCCTGATGGCAGTATCCTGCCTGGCTGAGATTGGCGTGTTGACTGCTTTGGGTCAGGGCTTGAACGTCGTATTCGATGGCAACCACTACCTCGTAACTGGTATCATCGGTGTGCTTTCAAGTATTGTTGATAATGTGCCTCTGGTAGCCGGCTGTATGGGAATGTATCCTGTGGCTGCTGTTGGTGATATGGCTGTGGATGGTGTCTTCTGGCAGTTGCTGGCCTATTGTGCCGGTGTCGGTGGTTCTATGCTGATTATCGGTAGTGCCGCAGGTGTGGTAGTAATGGGCTTGGAGAAGATAACCTTCGGCTGGTATATGAAGCACATCTCCTGGATTGCTTTTGTAGGTTACATCGCAGGTATCGTTTGCTACTGGTTCATCCGCACCTTCCTTTATGCTATCTAAAGGATAAGCATTTTCAGATGTAAACCCCACACGCCCTGAAAGGGCAGAAGCTCATAGCCCAGGGAGGGCACTGAAAAAGGTACCCAATTTTAAGTTGCATAGCTTGTTTTTGAACTTT
>OLFS01000082.1_pt1 | contig 89032 bp, 75 predicted proteins | sample 1605491 | NCBI WGS metagenome assembly OLFS01 (sample SAMEA3888921, study PRJEB22519) | human gut metagenome | biome: human gut; feature: human-associated habitat; material: faeces | place: Denmark | collected 2011 | reverse complement strand
ATGTGTTAAGCACGCCGCCAGCGTTCGTCCTGAGCCAGGATCAAACTCTCCAAAACAGGTATTTTGAAGAGCCGCTTGGCTCTCGAAAAACTAGCTTTGATTTTTTAACCTGGTTGTCATCCAGGTGACTCGATCTCATCACTAAAAGTGACTTGACCCGCACATCTGTCAACAATATTCAGTTTTCAGGGTTCCAACCTCGCTGTTTGTAACAGCTCATTTATATTAACAAATCATTTGGAATTTGTCAACAACTTTTTTCTTTGTTCTCAATTCCTCTGACTTGTCTGCTTCCTCAAAGAGAAAGCTTGTATATAATATCAAACCTTCTCATTTCTGTCAACAGTTTTTTTCAGCCAATCGGCCAATTTGGCATGGGGACCGGCCAGCGGGACCTTTTCCCACTCTTCCGGGCTGAACCAGGACCACTCTCCCCCCGGGACTTCCGCTCTTTCCATCACATAGGCAGTCATGTTCCAGATCTGATGGGTAAACACATGGCGATGCTGCCACACGGCAGGACCAGCTTCCGTTTCCAGCAGTTTTACCAGGCTGCTCCGGGCCTTTTCTGCCCCAGGCTCCAGTACCATGGGAAATTCCCACATGGAGGCCAGCATCCCTTTGGCCGGCCGCTTGTGGAACAGATACCGACCCTCCCGGACCACCAGTCCGCAGGCCGCAGCCAGTTCCTTCTGCGGAGCCTTGGGCTTTTTAACGGGAAGGATTTCCGTCTTTCCCTCTTTCCAGGCCTGACAGAAAGCGCTCAGGGGACAGGCTTCACACCGGGGATGCCGGGGGATGCACACTTCCGCTCCCAGATCCATCAGGGCTTCGTTGAAATCTCCCGGCCGGTTTCCGGGGATGGCTTCTTCTGCCAGGGCCGTGATGGTTTTCTTCCCTTGGGTCCCGGAAATATCCTCTTCCACCCCGTACAGCCGGGCCAGCACCCGGAGCAGATTCCCGTCCACCGCCGGAATCTTCTCTCCAAAGGCCATGGACAGGATGGCCCCCACTGTGTAGGCCCCGATGCCCGCCAGACTTCCCAGGGTTTTCCGTTCCCGGGGAAGCTGACCGCCCCATTCCGCCATCACCTGCCGGGCCGCCTTGTGGAGATTCCGGGCCCGGCTGTAATAGCCCAGGCCCTGCCAGGCCCGGAGTACCTGTTCTTCCGGGGCCTGGGCCAGATCGCGGATGGTGGGAAACTGTTCCATCCACCGCTGGAAATATCCTTTTACCGTTTCGGTCCGGGTCTGCTGGAGCATGATTTCCGACACCCATACATGGTAGGGATTCCGGGGATGCTCCTCCCGCCAGGGCAGCGCCCGCCGACTGCCGTCGAACCAGGCCAGCAGGGTTTCCGGCCAGTCATTTCTTTTCATCCAGATGGACCTCCTGAAAAATTGATTGGATCACATGATCCCCGTCCGGAGCAAAGAGAATGGTCCCCCGGAGCTGTTTCCCCGCCAGCAGCTGGGGCAGCCAGATCCGGTCGGCCTCCCACATTTCCTCATAAGGCAGCTGGTCCAGGGAGAACCACCGGGGTTCCATTTCTTCCGACAGATGGGGTACGCCCTGCCATTTCCGGACAAAATACACCATGCCCCCGTGGGACCAGCGGCCATCAGAAGGCTGATCGAAATACAGGTCCGCCGCCAGATCCAGATCTTCCGGCCGGACGGTGATGCCGCTTTCTTCCCGGAGCTCCCGGGCGGCACACTGGCGCATGGTCTCTCCTGGTTCGATCTTGCCCCCGAACCCGTTCCATTTGCCCACGCCCATACCCCGGCGCTTCCGCCCCAGCAGCACCCGGCCGGCACCATCCAGCAGGTACACCAGCGATGTATCCCTCATTTTCTGAGCACCGCTTCCACCAGGGCCTTCAGGAACCGGAACCGGGACTCCAGGCTGCTGATCACCCCATATTCCGTCACTGCATGGCCGTTGCCGCCCACAGGGCCCAGTCCATCCAGGGTGGGAATGCCCAGGGCGGAGGTAAAGTTGCCGTCGCTGCCCCCGCCGGCGGCCTGCCACTGGAAGGACACCCCTTCTTTCCGGCCCACTTCTTCCGCCAGACGGCAGAAAGCCAGCGTCTTTTCAGAAGGCATCATGGGCGGCCGGGCCACCCCTCCTTCCACCCGGACCTTCACCCGGGGATCGAAGGGATGGGCTTCCAGCTCCCGGATGGCCCGGTCGATCCGATCTCCTTCGCTGTTTTTTTCAATCCGCACATCGATGACGCACCGGCACTGGGCCGGCACCACATTGGCAGCAGTGCCTCCCTGGACCAGACCGATGTTCACCGTGGTCCCGGCTGCCCGGTCTGCCAGAGGAATGATTTTTTCTCCCCAGCAGATGAATTCGTTGATGGCGCTGGCCCCCTTGTCCGGATTCACCCCGGCATGGGAGGCGATGCCTTCAAAGGTCAGGGTGTACTTGCAGATTCCCTTCCGCTGGTTCACCAAATCCCCGTTGGGCCGGGCGCTTTCCATGATCAGGGCATGGGCGGCCTTCCGGGCTTCCCGTTCAATCACCGGCCGGGAGTACCGGGAGCTGATTTCCTCATCCGGGTTGAACAGCAGGCAGAGGTTCCCCTGGAGGTTTTCCCGGCTGACGGCTTCCGCCAGATACACCATGAACAGGTCTCCGCATTTCATGTCCGCGGAACCGGGGCCTTTGTAATGGTCCCCTTCGATGGAAAAGGGACGGTCCTTCACGGTCCCCATGGGGAACACCGTATCCATGTGGCCCAGGAGGATCACGTCATAATGGTCCGGATTTCCCCACACGGCCTTCAGGCAGGGCCCCACCTGGTCCCCCACGGAAATCAGTTCTGTCTGCCAGCCGGCCCCATCCAGCCGCTGGCGGATCCAGTCCGCCACCCGGGCCGTGCCTTCCGGACAGGTGCTGAAACTGTCCATGTTCACCAGGGTTTCCAGATCTCTCAAATAGTCCTTCACAGCAAAAGTCATGTCCAATTCCTCCTTCTGCCGGTCCGACGCCGGACCATATCGGTTCTATTATACAGGAAAAAAGAAAGGACTGCACGCTGGGTACAGTCCCTTCCGGATTTTTTTACCGTTTCACCATTTTCGCCACATCTGTCAGGAAATCCGCCTGCCGGGCCAGGGCTTCTTCCGCCTGGGTCAGTGTCACCGGTTGGAAGTAAATGGTCTGACCGGGCTTCATCTGGGCCAGACGGGGCAGATCCGCCTGGATCACCTGGCCGATCTTGGCGTAGCCCCCGGTGGTCTGCCGGTCCGCCATCAGGATGATGGGATTCCCGTCCGCCGGCACCTGGATGGATCCGAAGGTCACCGGTTCGGAGATCATCTCCAGGCTGCTGTCCTTATAGGGCAGCGGCGTCCCGCTGAGCCGGTACCCCATCCGGTCTGACTGGGCCGTAATGGTGTAGCCGCTGCGGAAAAAGGCATGGAGGGTGGCATTGGAGAACCAGTCTGCCTGGAGTCCCTGAGTCACCCGGATGGGTTCCCCGGCAAACAGGCTTTCCGTCCCCACGGACCAGCCCAGGGTACTGAAGGGCTTGCCCCCCAGTCCGGCCAAGGCTGCCGCCAGTTTTTCCTGTTCCGCCGTCAGGTCCCCCGTTTCCAGTTCCGTGCCATCCGCCAGGGGAGCGCCTCCCACCCCGCCGATTTTGGCCCGGAGATAGGTACTCTTGCTGTTCATCACTTCCGGCACTGCAAAGCCCCCGGCCACCGTCAGATAGCCCCGGGCGCCTTTTGCCGCAAAACCGAAGGACAGGGCACTGTCTTCCTTCACATACACCGCCCGGTTGAGAGGCACGGGTTTGCTCCCCAGTTTGGCTCCCAGGTCCGCCCCGGTCAGGGCAAAAACCAGGCCAGCCGGCAGTTTCAGGAAAGGCCCGCTCATGGTCATTTCCAGGGCCCCTTCGCTTTCTTTGTTGCCCACCAGGATATTTCCCAGCTTCAGGCTGAACAGGTCCATGGCCCCACTGACCAGGACCCCGTACTTCTGGAATCCGTACCGCCCCGTATCCTGCAGCGTGGTGAGAGGTCCGCCTTTTTTCACGATGATCTTCATTTTTGGGCACCTTCCTTCTCTTTCGCTGCCAGTTCCTTATATTCTTCCGGAGTGATGCTGACAAATTCCAGACGGTCCCCGGCCTGGAGCAGGCTGGGGTGCTCCAGATCCCAGGGGCGGAACAGCGCCAGGGGCGTCCGGCCGATCAGCTGCCAGCCTCCGGGGGTTTCCAGAGGGTAGGCCCCGGTCTGGGACCCGGCAATACCTACGGATCCGGCCGGGATCACCAGCCGGGGAGTTTTCTTCCGGGGGGTGGCGATTTCCGGCGGCAGTCCTCCCACATAGGGGAAGCCCGGAGCAAACCCGATCATGTACACCAGATAATCCCCGCCGGTGTGGATTTTCACCACTTCTTCCGGGGTCAGGTGATGATACTCCGCCACTTCTTCCAGATCCGGTCCGTATTCGCCTCCGTAGCACACCGGGATCCGGATCTTGTCCCGTTCCGCTTCCGCAGTGAACCGGATCCCTTCCAGCAGGGCCTTTACCCGGGCTGCCGCTTCCCGGTATCCCTTAGACAGCCAATGATCTTCCGGCAGGGAAGATTCCCGGGCCAGCACCAGAGGATCGTAGAACACCGTCACCCCGGTATAGGAAGCTTCAAATTCCAGGAGTCCCGGAAACGGATGCTGTTCCAGTTCTGTAACCAGTGCCCGGGCGCAGCGCAGGATCTCCGGATCGATGGTACTGCCGAAAGAGACCATCAGGGCTCCTTCTCCCACCGGACGGATCTGGGCTGCCTCTAAATATTCTGCAGCTTTTTCCATGGTCATTCCACCTTTTCTATCCCAACAGTTTGGGCAGTAATTTGCTTGCGGTTTCCACTGCCAGGCAGAGCATTACGGCAAAGATGATCCAGCCGGTGACGGTGAGGAACTGGGGATGATGATAATCCCCCACCACGGTCTTCTTCCGGGCGGCCAGGAGCAGAGCCCCCAGCACCAGCGGCAGGATCAGCCCGTTCAGGGCCCCGGCCAGGATCAGCACCTTCACCGGTTTGCCGATGAAGGCAAAGACGGCAGCAGAAAAAATGATAAATCCAATGATCAGATACCGGTAATTTTTGTTCAGGCCTTCACTGAAGGTCCGGATGAAAGAAACAGAGGTGTAGGCGCAGCCGATGACGGAAGTGATGGCCGCGGACCACATGACCACCCCGAAGATCTTGTAGCCCACTTCCCCTACGGCCAGTTTGAACACAGAGGCCGGCGGGTTGGCCGGATCCAGGGTATAGCCCTGGCTGATGACCCCCAGAGCCGCCAGGAACAGGAACACCCGCATGACACTGGTGATCCCGATGCCCGTCAGAGAACTGCGGTTCACTTCGTCCAGCTTGTCCACCCCGCAGATGCCCGCATCCAGCAGCCGGTGGCCGCCGGCGAAGGTGATGTAGCCGCCCACGCTGCCCCCTACCAGGGTCACAATGGACATCAGGTCGATATGGTCAGGCACAAAAGTCTTGGTCACTGCTTCCCCCACCGGAGGATGGGAAGTGACCGCCACATAGATGGTCAGGAGCACCATGACACCTCCGGCGATCTGGGCGAACTTGTCCATCAGGGTGCCGGCTTCCTTGCTGGAAAAAATGAAGATGGCAATGGCCGCGCTGATCAAAGCCCCCACAATGGGAGAGATCCCGAACAGCACATTCAGCCCCAGGCCGGCACCCCCCAGGTTGCCGATGTTGAAGGCCAGGCCCCCGAACACCACAAAGGCGGACACCAGATAGCCCAGGCCCGGCAGCACCATGTTGGCAATGTCCTGGCCGGGCTTTTTGGCCACAGCAATCACCCGCCACACATTCAGCTGGGCAATGGCATCGATGATGATCATGGCCAGGATGGCAAAGCCGAAGCTGGCCCCCAGCTGACCGGTAAATACCGTAGTCTGGGTCAGGAAGCCCGGTCCGATGGCGGATGTGGCCATCAGGAAGGCAGCACCCAGCAGTACGCTGATGTTGGATTCTTTTTTCATAACAAACTTCCCCCTCATTTGGATCCTGTTATGGTTTTTTCTGGAACGGTCGGGTCCCGTGCTTTTTCTCTTTTTTACAGCACGCTCAGATCCGCGTTCTTTACATCGGTAATGAACATATGCCCCGGTGCATGGGTGATCATGAATTCCGGTTTCACCGCCATGGCCACTGCCTGGGGCGTCACTCCGCAGGGCCAGAACACCGGCACTTCCCCTTCCCGGATGGTGGAAGGATCCCCGAAATCCGGTTTGCTGATGTCCCGTATGCCGATGGCCGCCGGATCTCCGAAATGGATGGGCGCCCCGTGGACATTGGGCATCCGGCTGGTCACCTGGATGGCCCGGATGGCCGCTTTGGGCGTCATGGGCCGCATGGAGACCACCATGGGACCGTGGAACACCCCGGCCGGGGTGCAGGGGATGTTAGTGATGTACATGGGCACATTGTGGTCTTCCGTAATATGCCGCACATCCAGCCCTGCATCCAGCATGGGGCCTTCAAAGGAGAAGCTGCAGCCCAGCAGGAAGGCCACCAGGTCGTCCCGCCAGTACCCGCTCAGATCCGTCACTTCGTCAGTAAGTTCCCCGTGCCGGTAAATCCGGTATTTGGGGATGTCGTACCGCAAGTCCGCTCCCGGAGCCACCGCCTTAGGTTCCGGACTCCCCACTTCCGTTACGTCCAGGACCGGACACGGTTTGGGGTTCCGGGTGGTGAACAGCAGGAAATCAAAGGCCAGTTCCCGGGGCAGCACCACCAGGTTGGCCTGGGCATAGCCGTTGCACATGCCGCTGGTGAAACTGGTGATTTTGCCTTCCCGGATCAGAGACCGTACTTCGCAGGGCTTCATCGTACTGTAATCCATGGGCATTCTCCTTTGCACACTTCTTTTTCAGACTTATTTCAGGAAGGTTCCGGCAGCAGCGATTTCCACCTCGTTTTCCTGGAGGGCCTTCCGGATTTTCTGGGTGAACAGCAGGGCCTTTTCCCCGTCCCCATGAACGCAGATGGTATCCGCCTTCACCGGGATTACCTTGCCGCTGAGGGTAGTCACCTGGCCCTTCAGCACCATGGACAGCACCTGGGCAATGGAAGCATCCTCATCCGTGATCATGGCACCGGGCTGGGTCCGGGGCGTCAGGGAACCGTCTTCCTGATAGCTCCGGTCCGCAAACACTTCCGAAGCCACCTTCAGACCGATCTTTTCCGCAGCCTTGACGCTTTCGCTGCCGGCCAGGGCAAACAGGATGATTTCCGGATCCACATCATAAATGGCCTGGGCAATGGCTTCCGCCAGGGCCGGATCCTTGGCCGCCATATTGTACATGGCTCCGTGGGGCTTTACATGCTGGAGCCGGGTGCCCGCCGCTTTGGCAAAAGCACTGAGCGCCCCCACCTGATACACCACCATGGCATACACATCTGCCGGAGAAACGGCCATTTTCCGACGGCCGAACCCCACCAGGTCCGGGTATCCGGGATGAGCTCCCAGGGCTGCGCCGCTCTTTACCGCCAGACCCACCGTCTTTTTCATCACGGAAGGATCCCCTGCATGGAATCCGCAGGCAATGTTGGCGGAAGTCACCAGCGGCAGTACCTTGTCATCCATGCCGATTTTGTAGGCGCCGAAGCTTTCTCCCAGATCAGAGTTTAAATCAATTTTCATAATATTACCCCTTTCCTTTGCTACATACCGAACATTTAGGATATTACCATGATTCTCGTTATTAATTAACTACGTCACATTTTCTTCACATTATACTGTATACACACCTCCAGCCTGTCAAATTTGTTATAAAGTCCTCCCCTTCTGTCAGCCCAGCATCTTCAGGATGGTCTGGAGACTCATGTACAGCATCACCGCAAAGACCAGCCAGCCTGTATAGAACAGAAAGGAGGAATGACGGTAGGCCCCCACGATTTTTTCCTTCTTGGCCGCCAGCAGCAGAGAGCCCAGCACAATGGGCAGGATCAGCCCATTGAGAGCCCCCACCACCACCAGCACCGTAACCGGTTTGCCGATGAAGGAGAAAATAAAGGAGGAAAACAGGATGAAGCCGATGATCAGATACCGGTGATATTTTTCCAGGGTGGGGCTGAAGGTCCGGATAAAGGAAACAGAGGTATAGGCACAGCCCACCACGGAGGTAATGGCCGCAGACCACATGACCAGACCGAAGATCTTGTAGCCCAGGTCACCGGCTGCCAGTTTGAACACAGAAGCCGGCGGGTTGGCCGGATCCAGGGTCAGCCCCTGGGAAATGACCCCCAGTGTGGCCAGGAACAGCAGGATCCGCATCAGGCTGGTGATGCCGATGCCCATGGCCGAGCTCTTGTTGACCTCCTTCATGTTTTCCACCCCGGTGATCCCCGCATCCAGCAGCCGGTGGCCGCCGGCGAAGGTGATGTAGCCGCCCACACTGCCCCCTACCAGGGTCACGATGGACATCACATCCACCGTATCCGGCATGACGGTTTTGGCCAGAGCCAGCCCCACCGGAGGATGGGAGGTAACGGCCACATAGATGGTCAGGAGCACCATGAAGCCCCCCACGATCTGGGCGAACCGGTCCATGAGGGCCCCGGCACTTTTATTCAGGAAGATGAACACAGCAATCACCGTGCTGATGAGAGCCCCGGTCACCGGGGACACCCCCAGCAGCACATTGAGCCCCAGGCCCGCGCCCCCTACATTGCCGATGTTGAAGGCCAGGCCCCCGGCCACCACCAGGGCAGAGACGAAATATCCCAGACCGGGCAAAAGAGCGTTGGCGATATCCTGGCCGGGCTTTTTGGCCGCCGCAATGATCCGCCACACATTCAGCTGAGTAATGGCGTGGATCAGGATGGTGGCCAGGATCACAAAACCGAAGCTGGCCCCCAGTTTGCCGGTGAACACGGTGGTCTGGGTCAGGAACCCCGGTCCGATGGCCGAGGTGGCCATCAGGAAGGCCGCCCCCAGCAGTACACTCCAGTTGGATTCTTTCATGATGGGTTGTTCCTCCAATCTTTGTCGTTTAATTCTGTAAATTCTGATACAAAAAAATCGAACTGCTGAACCTTCGCTGCCCTCCTTTCCAATTGTACCGTAGTAAAGTGCACGGTTTCATTATAACTGAAAATTAACCGCTTGTTGAAGGGAATTCTTGGATAATTTATGCAGAAAGAAAAAGGCGTCAGACACGTGTCCAACGCCTTTTCATAGAGCCCGCCGGGCGGACGCTTGTCCCTGTACAGCAGGCGGGGCGCCGGGCCTGCGTCCCCTACGGTTTTTTTCAGAAGTCTCTCTGTAATCTGGCGGGCCTCCCGGCGGTAAGGCCCCTACGGACCCGTGCATATCCTGCCGTTGCCTGTTGCGGGCGCACCGGGCGGCACGGCTCCGCCGGCCTTGGTGACGCCCCTACGGTTCCGCAATGGATTCTCCAGTCAAACCGGTCCACTCTTCACTCTTTCCTCTGCTCTATCCCCCTTATCCTCTTCCTTTGATCACCCGTACCCGCTGGATGGTGGGATTCCCTTTGCTGTCTTTGGCAATGGTATCCACCCGGATCCGTTCCAGTTCCGGTTCGAATTCGTTGAGGATCCGTTCGCTGAGCCGGGCGCCTTTCTGCATTTCCCGATAGACGATCATGGCGAATTCATACCGGGTCATCATCCGGTCACCTTTGAATTCTCCATCCGGATACCCTTCCACGATGCCGTTCCCGTAGAGCTGGGCGATTTCGTTGTAGGCCCAGTGGTTCTTTTCCACATCCGGGAACAGTTTGGTCAGATTGGGATCCAGTTTCCGTCCGGCGGCCACATCGGCCAGGGCGCCCCGGAGGTTTTCCACTTCCTTCCGCAGATCTTTCAGTTCCTTGGCCATGGCTACCCGGCTGTTGGATACATGGTTGTGCTGGCCCAGTTTGAAGGTGGCCCCTACGTTCACCATGTTTTCTCCGCCGCCCACGCTACCGCCCAGGCTGAACATCACGTCCTCATTGGGCCGGTAGAAGGCTCCCAGGGCCACGGCGTTGGCGCCGCTGTAGCTGCCGGCACCCACCGCAAAATCCAGTTTGTCGTCCGGATCGAAATCCAGGGGATGGAGGGCCGCCAGGGCTGCCGCATTGGCCCCCACCCGGTCCACCCGGGCATCCAGTTTGGTGATGGAACGGCTCATGTTCTGGACATCTCCAGAAAGATTCCTGATATCTCCCGTGTTTTTCTCCACATCTTTCTGGATGCCATAGATCTGGCCCCCATTGACAGCTTCTTTGGAACCTGCTGCAATGGTCCCATCTCCCACATACGCTTTCTGGGCAGTAATGGTGTCCACGGCAATGTCTTTTTTCATCGACACCTGATAATTGGCTGCTTCTCCGGCACCCGCGGTATTCTGCACCTGGATATTGTCCCCTGCCGATACAGTGGAATGTTTCCCTGCTTCTGCCGCTGCCTGGTTCAGCACCGCGCTGACTTTTTTCAACTGGGCCACATTGACGGCATCCGTATCCTGGGTCCCGGCGGCTACACTGGTGATCTGCCGGGTCAGCACCGTTCCGCTGCCTACGGCCACTGCGGCTCCCGTCGCCACCCAGGTGGAGGAGGTATCCGTGGAAGCCTGTTTGGTGGAGGGATCATAGCCGGCTTCCCCGGCTCCCACCGATGCCAGGGAACCGCTTCCCAGGGCCACTCCCCCTTCTGCGGTAGCGTTGGCATTGTGCCCCAGGACCACCACATTCTTCTGGTCCGTGGTGGTCATATTGTCTGCTGACCCCAGCACAACGCTGTTGGTGGCCCCGGACAAAGTACGGTTGTCTCCCAACAGCAGCGCCGTATCCGTATCTTTTACGGTATTGCCGGAACCGATCACGGACACATGCTGGATATTGTCTGCGGTATTCTTGTATCCGGATACCATATTGTGGCTGCTGACGGCTGTGCTGGTCCCGGTCACCTGGTTTCCCACCCCGATGATGGCCGTCTTCTGGGTGTAATCTGCCTTGTTCCCACCACCGATGGCCAGGGTGGCGCCGCCGCTGTCAGAAGTGGCAATGGCGGTCCTCAGTTTTTCCGCAAATTCTTTGGCGGAAGCTCCGCTGTCTGAAGGGACACCACTCAGACTTGTTACCGAATTGGTGATTTCATTCCCTGCCCCATAAATCAAGGCCCCGTTGGAATTGAAAGCCCGGTTGGCCACCCCGCTGATGGTATTGGCAATCCCTGAGTAATAGCTTCCCGTTTTGGATTCAATGCTGTTCAGGGCTCCGTTGATGGTGGCCCCCAGGTTCTTTACCGGATTGGCCAGCCGCCCACCGTTATACTCACTGGAAATAATGTTGTACACACCGGTACTGGTGGTGAACGCACCATTGCTGAAGCTGTTGGCCCCGATGGTGGTGGCATAAACGTTCAGGGCATCAGTCCGGGTGGAAGCACTGTCCACCGTGGTATCTCCCAGCTTTCCCTTGTAATTATGGGACCCGATCATGGTACTGCCGGTACGGGCAAAGGTATTGTCCCCGATGGCAATACTGCCAACGACTTTTGTAGGGTCAGCAGGGATCCGTGGGGAAGAGAACCAGCTGCCGCTGTAGGTGGTCTGCCCGAAGGCAAAACTGGCTTCCCCTCCGCCGGCCATGTTTTCCACTTTGGCATTTTTGCCGATGGCGATGCTGCCCCCCTGGCTGGCATAGTTGTTGATGTTGGCCCCATTGCCCACCACAATATCCCCGGTGGCATTGCTGGCGCCATTGGAATAGGAAATCCCCGCCCCCTTCCCTATGGCCACATTCTCAGCTTTGGGGGCATTGCTCCCTGTGCCATATGCAACACCGTTTCCCGCTCCCGTTGCAGTGTCTGCCGCATAGGTGCAATTGCCAAGAGCCGAAAGGATCAGCAGGATCAAAGCGACACTCCGCAGCTTTTTCCCCTTTCCCTCTGGTCCGGCTGCCACCTGTCCCGGGACAACCCCAAGGCCCTTTTCCGTCTGCTTCCGTACTGCCTGATTGATTCTTTTCATAAGTTCTCCTTTTCCCCAGCAAATTTTTCGTTGTTTGCTTTTTTATCCTATCAATCAGGCATTTTATTTATAATATGTATATATTATAAATAAATTATATTGCATTTTGTATATCTTTATTGAACATCAGCCTATATATCAACTACTCTCTACGGTTTGCTGTTTATATTATATTTGTTCTGCTGTTTTTCTTCCGCCCGTCTTTCCTCATTTCATTTCCTCACGCTGTTTTCTTCTGTCCAAACAAATACCCTGCTGGCCAGCAGCAGGGTATTTGTTGTCTATGGATTGAGTACCTGTCAGTTCAACAGCTGTTGAACTATTCGGACATTTCACGATGTGAACCATAGGGGATCTTTTCTTTATTCCAACACCCCCAGTTCCTTCAATCCCTCTTCCAGGGCATCCATATCCTCGTCATTCCGGGTTTCCACCAGCAGGGTATGACGGCCCTGGGTCAGTGTTACGATCAGAGGACCTTTTTCTTCCCGGAGCCGGTCCATGTACTGCCGCACATCCCGCCGGCTGTACAGTTTCATGGGCACCTGGATCACCCCGTAGACCTCATGGGACAGGACCAGACCTTGGACGATGCCCCCATTGTCCACCACCACATTCAGTTCGGCTTCCAGTTCTCCGTCATCCATGGTCCGGCTCTGGCAGTGGATTTCCTGATGGAACCCTTTTTCCTGTGCTTCTCCTGCCAGCTGATACCCCCGGGCAGTGGAAATGATTTTTTTCCCGCTGCTCCGGAGCAGGGCCACATCGCTTACAATAATCTGCCTTGTCACATTCAGGGCTTTGGACAGAACCACTCCGGTCAGGGGTTCTTCCGCATTTTCCAGCATCTCATACAGTTTTTCTCTTCTCATCTGATTGTCCATGTTTTTACCTTTCCTGCTTTCTTTTCCAAGGATCTCGTTTGTTCAGGACGTCCACATTCTCAACACGGTTTACTGCTTAAGAACATTTATTTTTTACAGGAGAACATTTATGTATTATACCACACTTTTTGATACAAATCATGAATATTTCATTCTTTTTATCTCATAATTATATAAATACCTTTGTCCATTTTTGTGTTTGCAACTGCCCGTTTTCCTGTTTTCTGGTCCGCATTTGTATAGATACGGGACAGAAACGGCGATATGCAAAAAAATCCATTTCACTGCATCCTTTATCCAACTAAAGGATACCAGTAAAATGGACTTTTTCGAAATATATTTTTATTAAGAGCTATATTTAAAAACTAAAAGGCTTTCTCCTTTACAATCTCCCGGCCATGATTTCCAGCCCTCTCTTTTTCAGCATTTCCATCATGTCCTCCATGTACCGGGGCACTTTTTCCCGGCGGTGGAAGGCGGCCACCACTTTTCGCCGGTGTTCCGGCACGTCCAGCTGATACAGGTTCACCGGTTTGGCATACCGGAAAGTTTTGGTGTAGGCTTCCCGGACCAGGGTGATGCCGAACCCTTCCGCCACCATCTGGAGAATCAGTTCGATGCTCCGGATGGTATAGATCTGACTGGGATGGATCTGGTACTTCCGGAAGATCCTGTCCTGGAGGTCCCGGGAGGACTGTTCCTGGGTGGTGGACAGGAGCACCTGGCCGTTCAGGGCTTCCGGTGCCAGGATCCCGTAGGGATGGCCTTCCCGGAACACCGCCTGGCTGTTGAGAGGATGGCCCTGGGGTACGGCCACCAGGAATTCTTCCTCGAACAGTTCCCGGAACTCCATGGTCCGGTCCCAGTTTTCCCCGTTGACGATGATCATGTCCAGTTCATGGTTGTTCAGCAGTTCATTCAGGAACATGATGTTCCCCTGACGCAGGGTCAGTTCCACATGGGGCCATTTTTCCCCGAAGGCCTTCAGCACCCGGGGCAGCAGCCAGGGACCCCGGAGCAGGGATATCCCCAGCCGCAGACGGCCTACTTCGTCACTGAGGATCATGTTCAGTTCTTCATTGAACTGGTTGGATTCTTCCAGGATTTTCCGGGCATGGAGGACATACCGTTCCCCAGCCTTGGTCAGTTCGAATTTTTTGCCTTCCCGGTCGAAAAGAGGGGTCCCCAGATGTTTTTCCAGATTGCTGATGTAGATGCTCAGGGCCGGCTGGGAAATATACAGCCGGTCCGCCGCCCGGGTCAGGTTTCCGTATTCCGCCAGCGTACACACATACCGCTGTTCTTTCAGTTCCATTGCGTCTCCCACCTTGTGCTGTGTCTCCCTTTTGTTTTCCTCATGAGGAGTACTGGTTTCCTTTATGATTCCATGAGAGCTATTATACAATAAAGCAGGAAATATGGCAAAATTTGTGTAATTTGTTACACATATATAGATATATGTATTGATTTGATGTATAGTATCTTTATCTGTCGGCTATGATGGGACTGGCCTCCCGGCGGTGAGGCTCCTACGGACCGGCGCATATCCTGCCGTTGCCTGTTGCGGGCGCACCGGGCGGCACGGCTCCGCCGGCCTTGGTGACGCCCCTACGGTTCCGCAATGGATTCTCCGTTCAAACTGACCCGCACTTCACTCTTCACTCTGCACTCTTCACTGTTTTCTCCCCCACCTGCCCGGCGATATACCGCTCCAGGGCCTCCACATAGGCTTTGCCCAGGCGGCTGAGATGGGTCTGTTTGTGGGTCAGAAGGCCGATGTGCATGTCCCCTTCTTTCTGGAGGGGCACGGCGATGATGCTGGCTCCGTTCAGTTTCTGGTCGATGACCCCGCTGCACACGGTATAGCCGTTGAGCCCGATCAGCAGGTTGAACAGGGTGGCCCGGTCAGTGACCCGGATGTTTTTGCTGCGGACCAGGGTGCTGAAGATCTCTTCGGAAAAATAGAAGGCGTTGTGGTCTCCCTGGATGTAGGACAGATAGGGATAGGGAGCCAGTTCTTCCATGGAAACGCTGTCCCGTCCCGCCAGGGGGTGGGACGCGTTGAGGAACACATGGGGCCGGGCCACGAACAGTTCCCGGAACACCAGGTCGTTGGCCTTGAAGATTTTCTGGAGGACGGCTTTGTTGAAAGCATTGTAGTACAGGATGCCGATTTCACTGCGCATGTGGGCCACATCGTCGATGATGGTGTAGGTCTGGGTCTCCTGGAGGCTGAAATCGTAGGTATCGCCCCCGTACTGTTTGATCAGATCCACAAAGGCGTTCACCGCAAAGGAATAGTGCTGGGTGGACACGGTGAATTCCTGCTTGCCCCCGGCCTGTTTCTTGTACCGGGATTCCAGGAGATCTGCCTGTTCCAGCACCTGCCGGGCATAGCCCAGGAAGATTTCCCCGTCCCGGGACAGGTGGACTCCCTTGTTGGTCCGTTCAAAGATCTGGATGCCCATTTCCCGTTCCAGTTCCCGTACCATCTTGGTGAGACTGGGCTGGGTGATGAACAGGGTTTTGGCCGCTCCGCTGAAGGTTCCGGCTTCGGCAATGGCCACAATATAGCGCAATTGTTGTAAAGTCATGGTTTTTCCTGCTTTCTTTCGATTTCTTCCGTCCGTATGGTTCTCATTATACCATAGCCCCTTAGAGATACGAGGCAATATCCTTTTTCCGCAGCAGCCACAGGGGGACCAGCCCTCCCAGGGTGCCGACTCCCAAAAGGAGCGCCGGGGCCAGGAATCCCTGCCACAGGGGAACCCGGCTCATCTGCACCGCAGCCTGCTGCCCGATGCCTTCTGCCGCCAGCAGGCTGCCGCCCCATCCCAGGCACCAGCCCAGGGTGCTGCCCAGAAGGAGCAGCAGGAACTGTTCCAGCAGCAGCAGAGCCTGGGTTTTCCGGCGGCTGGCTCCCAGGGCCCGGAGCAGGGCCCATTCTTCCATCCGGGAAGTCCCGTCCCAATACAGGGCCAGCAGGGTCACCAGGGTGGCCGCCCCCAAAAGGCCCAGGGACAGGGTGATCCAGAACTGCCGCCTCTGGCCCACCATCCCATAGAGAGCGATCAGACTCTGGGCCGGGAACAGCAGCTGGGAGGGGCCGCCTTTTTTCCGCTGCCAGGCGGCCAGCAGCGCCATGGCCTGACCATACCCCTTGGGCCGGACCAGGATGGCAGTCACTTCCCCCTTCTGGCCGGGGACCAGGGCGGCTCCATGACCGGCATGGGCTTCCCAGATGTCTTTCAGAGGAACCAGGATGGCTTTGTCATAGGGTCCCTGGACCGGAGCCAGGATTCCCACCACCCGGTAGGGATGATGGTGGGCTTTTCCTTTGCCAATGAACCCGTGTCTGGACTGGAACACATCTCCCACCTGGAGCCCGGTGAGCCGGGCGGTTTCCGCTCCCAGCACCGCTTCCCCGGTACCGGCAAAGCTCCGTCCCCGGGCAGGCCGCAGCCAGGGCTTGTGTTCCCCGGGCACCACATAGGAAAAGATTTCCGGTTCCGTGCCGCAGAGCCGGAACCCCCGGTAGCTGTCCCCGAAAGCCAGGGGCAGCACCCTGTCGGCTTTGCCGCTCTGCCGCAGGTCATCCACTTCCCCATAAGGGATGTTCCCGATGGGCCGGTCCCGCAAAAATACCGTATTCAGCACCAGCTGGTAGGGGGACCCTTTGGCCCCTGCCAGGATGGGGAAAGGAGCCGCCGCCCGGTTCAGGCCCTGGTACAGGCCCCCGGCCATCTGGATCACAAAAACCGGCAGGGCACAGGCCACCGCCGTCAGAAGGACCAGCAGCCCGTACCGGAGGGGCCGCCGCCACAAAGAAAGAAAAGCCAGACGGAGCATCACGCTTCCTCCTTCCGCAGTTCCAGCTTCCGGGCAAACCGGGCCTGGACCGCCGGATCATGGCTGGCGCACAGGAGCAGACAGCCGCTCCGGGCCTGATACCCCAGGAGCAGCTCCAGGATCCGCCGGCTGTTTTTTACATCCAGACTGGCGGTGGGTTCATCCGCCAGGAGCAGCCGGGGCCGCCGGACAATGGCCCGGACGAAAGCCGCCCGCTGCCGTTCGCCCCCACTGAGCTGCCGGGGAAACCGCCCGGCGCAGTCTGGCAGATCCACCTGGGCCAGAAGTTCCCGGATCTGCCCGGAAGAAACGGTTTGCCCGGCCAGCCGGCCGCTGAGCCGGATGTTTTCTTCCAGGGTCAGGAAGGGCAGCAGTTTGGGTTCCTGGAACACATAACCCAGGTTCTTTCCCCGCCACCGGGCCCGTTCCGGTTCAGAAAGGCCGGTCAGCTCCACCCCGTCCAGGACGATCCGCCCCCGGGTAGGCGTCAGGAGCCCGGCCAGACAGTGGAACAGGGTGGTCTTGCCGCTGCCGGATGGCCCTTCCACCCCCCAGGCTTCCCCATCGTCCATCTGAAAAGAAGGCAGGGTCAGTCCCCGGACCGTCCTGCCCCCTTCTTCCGGGTAATCATAGATCAGATTTTCCACTTCCAGCATATTTCCATCCTCCTGCGCAAAAAAGGAAGGGCCGGCCGCCGCTGCGGCCGGGAGCCTCCCCTTCCTGCCTTATTCATCTATGGAGTCCGCCACGATCCGCAGCTGGCTCACAAAACCGGTTTCTTCATCGGTTTCACTGCCTGTCTCCAGGATTCCGGTCACCGTAATGGGGGTATCATAGGGCAGGGCCGTTACCGGATCGGACAGTTTCACCACCACAATGTTGTCCGGCCAGTCCGCATCCGTGGAGCAGAAGGGACAGACGGACATGGGCACTTCCGTCAGCACAAAGAACCGAATGGTGGGCGTAAGGGGCGGAGCCATGTAGCCTGTCATGGTCACCGTGCTCCCCGCCAGGTTCTGGACTTTATCCGAAAAGGTCAGTCCTTCGGAGGAATAGTCGCTGTACAGCTCTCCGAAAGACAGCTCCTCCGCTGCAGCCGGCAGGGCCAGGGACAGGGTCAGCACCAGGGCCAGGAGCCCCCGCTTCAGCCAGGTCATGTCACTTCCTGGCCTGGGTCAGGTGGACTTTGGTTTTGTTGCCGTCGATACCCAGGGCCCGCAGCATCCCGAAGAACACTTCCGTGTTGTCCATGGTGCCCTTGAAGTATTCGGAACCGGGACCGCCGGCGTTCAGCAGAATATCATCGGCGCTGTGGCATTCCTGGGGATCGTCCTTGGGAGTGTTGGCAGGCATCAGTTCCGCCGGGTCTCCCGGATGGATCCGGGCCGGGTTGGCCTTGGAGCTGGCCTTGGTCACCTGATGGAATTCCACCTTGTCCCCGATGGCGGACTGTTCCTGTTTGGTTTCCGTTACGGACAGGGCCGGCGGGGTGGGTTTCTTCATGAAGTGGTAGTTTTCGTAGTATTCCGGATGGTTGGCGTACTGGACGGCCAGGGTCACATCCGGATCCGGATTGTCCGGGAATCCGTCATGATTTTCATCCTTGAAGGTGGGGAATACGGAATTCTGGTACACCCGGACGGCTTCCGTGCCTTTCTTCCCATCCCGTTCATGGTAAGTGCCGCTGATGGAGACCCCATGGGCATGGTCGGCCAGAACGATGATCAGGGTATCGTTCCCCCGTTTCCTGTTCCAGTCTTCCGCATACTGGATGGCCTTGTCGAATTCAATGGTATCATAGGCTGCCCGCTGCCAGTCCATCACATGGAGCTGCTTGTCGATGGAAGCCCCTTCGATCATGGCGAAAAAGCCGTTGGGATTCTTGGACAGGATGTCCAGGGATTTTTTGGTCATGTCCATCAGGTTGGGCTGGTCGGTGAACCCTTTCAGCACCTGGGGATCCTTCAGCATTTCCCGGTCCAGGTACACGTTCATGGTACCGGTGTGGAACAGCCCCAGCAGCGGTTTGTCGCTGGGCGCCGCTTTCATTTCTGTGGAAGTGCCCACAAAAGTGTAGCCCAGGTTCTTGAATTCCTGGATCACGTTTTCATCGTCCTTCCGTTTGGATCCCGGGGTGCTCTTGGGCAGGTACCGGGCAGAGCCTCCGCCCATGATCACATCGGGACGGTGGTACTGGTCCAGATAGCTGCTGGCCAGCCAGTCCTGTCTGGCCCGGCGGCGGGTATGGCCGATCATGGCAGCCGGGGTGGCGTCGGTGGATTCGGCCTGGGTGACGACCCCCACGGACATGCCCCGGGTCCGTTTCACGATTTCGGAGATATTTTCCACTTTGGGGTCATCAAAGGGATCCTTGGTGGAATCTTCATAGACCCCCATGGCGTTCACCACGGATTTGTGGCCGGTGGCATAGGCGGAAGCGGAGTTGGCACTGTCGGTGACCAGGGAATCATAGCCGCTGGTGGTGATCACCGCATTGTGCTCCAGTTTTTCCATGGCCAGAAGATCATTGTATTTCCCGTTGGTCAGACCCTTGGACAGGATCCGGGCGATTTCCCGGGCCTGGAGGCTCATGCCGTCCCCCACGAACAGGATCACGTTCTTGGCCCGTTTGGGCGCCTTTTCGCTGACCACGGTATAACCGGCGGCGGAAACCCCTTTGCCGGCCCCGTCCTGGGCGGTGACCTTTACTTCATAAGCACCGGTCTTGGGGAAGGTGACCTGGTCAGCCCGGTAGGAAGTGACCCCGTTGCCCAGATCCTTCTTCACCAGTTTCTGCCCGAAGAATTTGTCCGCAGGCTGGCCGTTGACGGTGATGGCCACGTTCTTCAGCTGCTGGTCCCCTTTCACTTCCACATCGAAGTCAAATTTAGCTCCGGCCCAGAATTTGGCCCGGTCCACCGGCAGGATGCGGACTTCCGCCGCTTCCACAGAGGGCAGCAGGCCCAGGAAGGAACTTCCCAGCACCGCTGACAGGATCGCTCGTTTCAGCCACTTTTTTTCCATGGATATGCCTCCTAAACCTTTCCCTGCTGGTTGGTGCAGGGAAAGCAAAAATGAACTTGTTGTCTGCACAGGTATAACTATAGGCGATCTCTGTCAGATTCCAGTCAACGGTTTGTCAAATTTGTGTCAAATTTTGAGGTTGCTGCTGAAGCAGCCCCCTGGTCACGGGTCGCGACCCGCGACCAAAAAAGGACTGCTGCGCACGCAGCAGTCCTTTTTCCTCAGTCCATCGTAAACCCGTTGTCCCCTTTCAACAGGTTCTTTTTCATGTACAGCACCCAGTTGCCGATGTTGGTGCCGTGGTCGGCGGTCCGTTCCATGTATTTCAGGAGCAGCACGTAATCCACGTAGGAGGCCACATCTGCCGGGTCGTCCTTGATGGCGTCGGTGAGCCGGGGCAGCAGACGCTCGAAATCCGCGTCCACGATATCGTCCTTGTCCCCGATGTACCGGGCCTTTTCGTCGTCCCCTTCCAGGTAGCACCGGAAGCTTTCTTCCAGCAGGGACTGCATATCCTCGTACATCTCTTTAAACCCTTCCGGAGGCTTCACCACCGGATTCCGTTCCAAAATCCGGGCAATGTACAGGGCCATGTCGGAGCAGTGGTCCGCAATCCGTTCCAGTTCGCTGAGCACCCGGAAAGTCCCCATCAGGCTCCGCCAGTCGGAAGCCACCGGAGACTGGAGCACCTGGACGGTCAGGTCCTTCCGCATGATCCCCCGGATCTGTTCGTCGAACTGATCGTCCCCATCCCGGACAATCCGGGCTTTGTCCAGATTCTGGGTGAACAGGGCCGTCTTGGTTTCCTCCAGGGTCTTTTCCAGATTGCCGATGAGCACCCGCACATCGTCCTGGATTTCCACCAGGGTCTTTACATAGGCATCTCTCATAATGGCTCCTCTCTCAGCCGAACCGGCCGGTGATGTAAGATTCCGTCCGAGGTTCGGAAGGATTGGTGAACAGGGTTTCCGTATCGTTCATTTCCACCAGTTCGCCCAGGTAGAAGAAGGCCGTTTTGTCGGAAATCCGGCTGGCCTGCTGCATATTGTGGGTGACGATGACGATGGTGTAGTCCTTTTTCAATTCCAGGGCCAGGTCTTCGATTTTCTGGGTGGAAATGGGATCCAGGGCGGAGGTGGGTTCGTCCATGAGGATCACCGAAGGCTGGGCCGCCAGGGTCCGGGCGATGCACAGACGCTGCTGCTGCCCGCCGGAGAGCCCCAGGGCGCTTTTGTCCAGCCGGTCCTTCAGTTCGTCCCAGATGGCCGCCTGGCGCAGGCTCTTTTCCACGATGTCCGCCAGCTGGGCCTTGTTGGTGATGCCCTGGACCCGGGGCCCGTAGGCCACGTTGTCAAAAATGCTCTTGGGGAAAGGAGAAGGCTGCTGGAACACCATGCCCACCCGATACCGGAGGGCCAGAGGGTCCACTTCCTTGAAAATATCCTTTCCTTCGAACAGGATCTGTCCTTCCACCCGGCACCCGGATACCCAGTCGTTCATCCGGTTCAGGGTCTTGAGCAGGGTACTTTTGCCGCACCCGGAAGGCCCGATCAGGGCGGTGATTTCATTGCGTTTCACTTGCATATTGATATCCTTCAGGGCCTGATGTTTTCCGTAAAACAGGTTCAGGTGCCGGATATCGAAGACCAGGGTTTCCGGAGAAACCGGTCCGTTTCCTTGTTCAGTCATCTGCAGTTCCCTCCATCTTCTTTTCCAGCCGCCAGCTGATATACCGGGCCAGTACGTTGAACAGCACCACCACCAGCATCAGGATGGCAGAGGTGACCCCGGCGATTTTCGCCGCATCCGGGCTCAGGGCTTCCGTCCGCATGACCCATACGTGCAGGGCCAGGGTTTCGCCGGGCCGGAACGGGTTCAGCGGGCACGTGGCCGAACTGAGATCCCAGTTGCTCCAGTCGATGTCCGTACTCATGCCGGCGGTGAACATCAGCGCGGCAGCTTCCCCAAATCCACGGCCGGCAGCCAGGATCAGGCCGGTCATGATCCGGGGCAGACAGGCCGGCAGCAGCACGTTCCAGATGGTCTGCCATTTGGAGGCCCCCAGCCCCAGGCTGCCCAGGGTGTATTCCGGCGGCAGGTCCTTCAGGGCGTTTTCCGTAACGGACACCATAAGGGGCAGGGTCAGGATGGACACGGACAGGGCGCCGGCCATCAGGTTCCACTGGGAACCGGTCATGACGATGAACACCAGGTAGCCGAACAGGCCCACCACGATGGACGGCAGGGAGGACAGGGTCTCCACCGCCATCCGCACCCAGTTGGTCAGCTTCCCGTCCCGGGCGTATTCCGCCAGATAGATCCCGGCGGGGATGCCCCACAGGGCACTGATCACCAGGGCCAGGAACACCAGATAAAGGGTGTTGAAGAACATGTCCCGGAGGCTCAGCAGGATATCTGCCGTAAGGGCCCCCAGGCCCTGTCCCACCACATCCAGGATAAAGGCGAAGAGCAGGATGGCGGAACCGGCCGCCCCGGCTGTAAAGAGCAGGCTCATGCACCGGTCCATGGTTTTTTTCTGTGCAAGGTCTCCCATGGCTCACTCCTCCTCTTTCAGCTTCAGGGGATCTTTCCCAAAAGTGTGGATGATAAAGATCAGGATAAAGGAAATCACGAACAGCAGCAGGCCCAAAGTCCACAGGGCTGCACTGTATTCCCCGCCTTCCATGGCGCCTCCCATGTCGTTGGCGATCACCGTGGTCATGGTGGAAGCCGGCATGAACAGGGAAGTGGGGAACCGTTTCATCTGGCCGATGACCATGGCCACCGCCAGGGCTTCTCCCAGGGCACGGGCCAGGCCCAGCACCACGCCGGTGAAGATGCCCCGCTGGGCTGCCGGCAGGATCACGTTCCGGATGGTTTCCCACCGGGTGGCCCCCAGGCCATAGGAGGCATCCCTCCAGCTTTTGGGCACCGCCAGCATGGCATCAGCGGCCATGGTGGTGATCACCGGGAAGATCATCACCGCCAGTACCAGGGCTGCGGCCAGTACCGAGAACCCGAAGGGCATGGGGAAGATTTTCCGCAGGAAGGGCACCAGCACGGTAAGCCCCACCCAGCCGTAAATGACGGAAGGGATCCCGGTGAACATTTCCACAATGGGACGGATCAGCCGCTGGACTCCGGGAGAAGCCATTTCCGACATATAAATGGCCGCCGCCAGGCTCACCGGCAGGGCAAACACCAGGGACAGGAAGCAGGTAACCAGGGAACCGCTGATGAACATGCCGGCCCCTACCTGGCCCCCGCCCTCCATGGTGTCACTGGGCTTCCACTGGGCGGAAAACAGGAATTCGGTGATGCTGTGGCCGAAATCCCAAAAGGTGCCGCTTCCCTTCACAAGAAGGAAAGCGGCCATCAGGAAAGGCAGCAGGGCCGCTGCAATGCCGCAGGCCGTGATCACGGACTGTGACAGGGACTCTTTGCGGTGTACCTGCACCAGTTTTTTTGAAACCTTTTCGTTAATCATGAGCGGTATCTTTGACCTGCATCTTGCTGCTTACACCATACCCCAGTTCTTCGATCCGTTTGCCGTAATCGGCGGACAGCAGGTAATCCAGGAAGGCTTTCACAGCCGCTTTCGGATTTTTGCTGGTGTAAACATGTTCATAACCCCATACATTGTACTTGCCGGAATAGGTGTTTTCCAGAGTGGGAGCCACGCCGTCGATGGCAACGGTGGCCACCGTGTCGTTCTTGGTCAGGTAGGGCAGGGCCACATACCCGATGGCCCCTTTGTTCTGGGCTACGCTCTGGACCAGCAGGCCGGAGTTATCGGTTTCCAGGGATTTGTTTGCGGCTTCTTCCGCACCGCCCATGGCGTATTTGCTGAACAGGGCACGGGTGCCGGAAGTCTTGGGCCGGGTCACCAGGGTGATGGGTTCATCCGGGCCGCCCACTTCTTTCCAGTTGGTGATCTTGGCGGTGAAGATGTCGGTGAGCTGCTGTTTGGTCAGGCTCTTGACTTTTTCCGCCACATCCTTGTTCACGATGGTGGCCACGGTCATGACGCAGATTTTGTGGTCCACCAGTTTATCCGCTTTTTCCTTGGGCAGTTTGGAAGCGGCCGGCACATCGGAGTTCCCCATATCCACGGAACCGTCGGATACCTGTTTCAGGCCCATGCCGGATCCTCCGGCGTTCAGGCTGATGCTGACTTCCTTGTGCTGCTTCTTGAAGCTTTCGGCGGCATCCTTCACCAGCGGCAGCAGAGCGGAAGAACCGGATCCGGTGATGTTGCCGCTGACCGCAGCCGGTTTCTTGGTGTCAGCGGCCTTCTGGCCGCCGCAGCCCAGGGCTCCCATGACCATCATCCCTGCCAGGACCGTCACAGCCAGCTTTTTCCATTTGTTTTTCAAGATCATCTTCATCGCTCCCCTTACAGAATTTCCTTGATGACAGTATTGCTTTTGTCTATGGCTATAAGATACCAGAGCCATGTAAAAAGTAAGGACAGGGTTTTGTAAAGAATTGTAAAAAAGAGATGTGAAAAAATGATTTCTCATTTTTTCACATCTCTTTTTTGTCAGCTGTCAACGGTCAGCGGTCAGCAGCCGATGGAAATCAATTTTTGCAAATTGATTTTGAAACAGCATAAACCGTAGGGGGCGCAGGCCCGGCGCCCCGCAAAACACATGGTCAGCTGCTGATTTGGCGGGCGGCCGGGCCTGCCGCCCCTACAGGAACGATTTATATAACGGTTACCGTTGTTCAAAGCCAGCTTTCCTGGCTTCCTTTGGCCGTTGACAGCTGACCGTTGACCAGGGGGTGAATTTTTTTCACACCCCCTACGGCATCGCAATGGGTCATTGGTGCACTTTGCACTTTGCTGCATAACTATACTGTGATGAAGGTCTTCCCGGGAATTTGTTGACACATACGTGATTCCCCTGTTCTGTGCCAACCGCCCGGATTTATGATAGAATCAGGGAGAAAATACTTTTTTCAGGGAGGACGTATCATGATCCGTTTCAACAACGACTATAACCACGGGGCCCATCCTGCCATCCTGGAAGCCCTGTCCCATACCAATGATACCCAGTTCAGCGGGTATGGCACCGATGAATGGTGTGAAAAGGCAGAACAACTGATCCTGGACCAGTGCCAGTGTCCCCAGGGCAGGGTGTATTTCTTCCCGGGTGCCACCCAGGCCAACCTGGTGACCATCGATGCCTTCCTGGGCTCCTGTGACAGCGTGATCTGTGCTGTGACCGGCCATATCAACGGCCACGAATGTGCTTCCATCGAAAATACCGGTCACAAGATCCTGGCCCTGCCCCAGCAGGACGGCAAAATCACGGCGGGACAGATTGAAAAAGAAGCCCGGGCCTATTATGAAGCCGGCGAGGCTGAATGGCTCACCCGGCCTTCCCTGGTCTACATTTCCTTTACCACCGAATATGGGACCCTCTATTCCAAAGCAGAACTCACTGCCATTTCCGAAGTATGCCGCAAGTATGGGATGGCTCTTTTTGTGGACGGAGCCCGGCTGGCTTACGGGCTGGCTTCCCCTGAAAACGACCTGACCCTGCCGGATCTGGCCCGGCTTGCCGATGCTTTTTACCTGGGGGGCACCAAATGCGGCGCTCTCTTCGGGGAAGCACTGGTTCTCACCCATCCGGAAACTGTCCGCCGGTTCAAGGCTTCTATGAAGCAGAACGGTGCCGTCCTGGCTAAAGGCTGGCTCCTGGGGCTCCAGTTCTGCACCCTGCTCCAGGATGGCCTCTATTTCAAAATGGCGGCCCGGGCCGATGCTTTTGCCCTGAAGATCCGGGATGCCTTCCGGAAAAAGGGAATCCCTGAATACGTGGTCAGCCCTACCAACCAGCAGTTCGTGCTCCTGACTCCGGAACAGGCTGCCCATCTGGAAAAGAAATACGCTTTTGAACGGGAGGGGACATTGGAGGATGGCCGTCTCCTGGTCCGCTTCTGCACCTCCTGGAGTACGAAGGAGGGGGAGGTGGAGGCGCTAGTCGCCGACATTGCTAACGCATAACCCAGGCGCACGATATGGGCCCATCTGCTTTGTCAGCGGGGATTTTCGAAAGCGGCATGTACTATTATGTACTATGCCGCATTCGAAAATCCCCGCTTTCGCGCATCTGGACCCATCTCGTGCGCCTGGCCGGAACCCGCAGGATATCCATCCACCTGCTTTGGAAGGAGGGATTTGGAAGCCGGGCATATACGGCCATGTACTATGTTACAGCCAACATCTGCTGCTTTCGCGTATCTGGCTACATCTCCCGCGTCTGGAGAGAGTCGGAGCTATCTGCTTCACGGGATCAAAATTTAATTCAGTATTTACTAAATCAAAACCATCGACTATAATTAAGTAAATACTAAATCAAGGGGGTGGAACGATGGAACTTGACCGTATATTGAAAGCACTGGGAGAACCCATGCGGCTGAAGATCTATCAGGCACTTTTGGAAAGAAAGCACTGCGTCCGGTCTCTTTCCAAAAAGTTCGGGATCTCGGAATCGGCCATTTCCCAGCATCTGAAGATCATGAGGGAAGCAGGTTTGGTTTATGGAGAAAAGTACGGCTATCATATGCACTATCTGCCGGACCAGGGAGCCATCGACTTCCTGGCGGAGCAGGTGGAACAGATGCGGAGGGCTTCTCTGCAGGTGGATCGCGAGCAAAAAGCCTGCCAATGTGAATATCGGGGGAGAAAAGTATGAAACGGGATCAGCTCAGGGATTTGTTTTTGACTTTTGCCCAAATCGGACTGTTTACCTTTGGGGGCGGGTATGCCATGATTTCCATGATCGAGCACAGCTGTGTGGAAGAAAAGCACTGGATCACACATGAGGAACTGATGGATATCACCGTGATTGCAGAATCCACGCCCGGACCCATCGCCATCAACTGTGCCACCTTTACCGGATATAAGCAGGCCGGAATGGCGGGAGCTCTGGCGGCTACTTTTGGGATTGTCGTCCCTCCTTTTCTGGTCATTCTGGCGGTTTCACTGTTCCTGTATGATTTCTTTACGTGGAAACTGCTGGCTGCCGCATTCCGGGGAATCAAGATCGCTGTAGGGCTTTTGATCTTGGAGGCAGCCATGATGATGCTGAGAAAAGGCTCCAGGACCAGGCTGTCACGGGGCATCCTCCTGGGTTCCTGCTTGGCCATGCTCTGCAGCGATATCTTTGGCCTGCCGATTTCTTCCATCCGGCTGATGCTCCTGGCAGCAGGGGTCAGTCTGGTATCTTCCAGGCTCCAGGCGCTATCCCATCAAGAAAGCGGTGGAAGAAAATGATCTATCTGGATTTATTTGCAGGATTTTTGAAAGTCGGATGTTTTGCCTTCGGAGGTGCATACGGTGCGATTCCTCTGATCCGGGATGTGGTCCTGTCCTACGGCTGGCTGAATGACGACATGCTGACCTATATGATTGCCGTCAGTGAAAGTACACCGGGACCGATCATGGTCAATCTGGCGACTTATGTGGGGAGCAGCCAGGGGGGCTTCCTGGGAGCCGTCATCGCCACGTTCGCCGTTGTCCTGCCTTCGTTCCTGATCATCCTCCTGGTCACGGCGCTGCTCCATCACCTGCTGGACAACCGGTATATCCAGAGCCTTCTCCGAGGGATGAAACCCTGCGTAACGGGTATTGTGCTGGCGACCGGCCTCTATATGACTTTCCAGCATTGCCTCGGTCAAGAGAAGCAGCCCCAACAGGTGTTCCAGGCACTTTTCGTGATCTTTGGCCTGGTTTTGGGAAAAATGGGTTACCAACGGGTCACGAAAAAGAAACTTTCTCCCATTGGGCTGATCCTGGCTTCCGCTGTCTTGGGCATCATCGTCTATGGAGGGTAGAAAGGAGAACAAGACGCGGCTGGAACCTGGCAACTCCCTTCCAGCCACTCACACAGCCGACTGATCCATTGTCTTTCCCCTCCACTTTCCCCGCCTGTATTCCCAGCCGGAAAGGAGAAAATTGGCCAGCCAGCCCAGGGGGACGGCATACCAGACAAAGGCGATGCCGAAACGGGGAGCCAGGGCCATGGCCAGGCTGACCCGGAGACCCAGGTTCACCAGGTTGGCGATGGTGAACATCTGCATATCGCCGGCACCCCGGAGCACTCCGTCCACGGACATCTTCAAACCGATGAAACAGAAGAAAAAGCCCATGAAGCGGAAGAAGTTTTCCGCCGTCTGGAAAGCGGCAGGAGATCCTTCGCTGCCCAGGAAAAAGAGGGAAAGGGAATGGCTCCCCAGTTCCAGAAGGAGACAGTTCAGCAGGGCGAAGGCAAATACCAGGCGGAAAGCGGCTTTCAGACCGGCAGGAATCCGCTCCGGACGGCATGCCCCCAGGTTCTGGGCCGTATAGGGACTCATGGCATTGCCAATGGCAGACATGGGGACCACGCACAGCCCTTCCACCCGCATAGCGGCGGAAAAACCGGCCAGGGCTTCAGAACCGAACCCGTTGACCACCGATTGGACCAGCATCATGCCGATGGAGACCGTGGACTGCTGAAGGATGGAAGGCAGGGCGATCCGGGCCATGGGCAGCAGTTCTTCGGAAGCGAAGAAACGGGGCTTTTCGGAAGGCATGCGCCGGAGGACCCAGGCAAGGACCCCGCAGGACAGGAGAGCGGCGATCCCCTGGGCGATGAGAGTGGCCCAGGCTACGCCGGCAACTCCCAGCCCGTACCGGGTGACCAAAACCCAATCCAGCCCCACATTGAAGAGGGAGGAAAAAAACAGGAAAAACAGGGGAATCCGGGATTTTCCCAGGGCGTTGAACATGGCGGACAGTACGGAATACATGAACAGGAAGGGCAGTCCCAGGAAATATACCCGGAGATACACATCCGCCAGGCCCAGCACATCCGGCGGGGTATCCAGAAGCTTCATGATGTCCAGGCTGAATTCCCACCCGATGCCTCCCAGCACCAGGCTCAGGAACAGGAAAGTCAGGAGGGCCGTATAGAGGGCCTCTTTCATCTTCTGGAACTGGCCGGCGCCAAAATACCGGCTGACCTTTACGGAGGCCCCGATGCCGCCTCCGATGGCGATCCAGATGAAGATATTGGTGAATGCGTAAGAGGCGCCCACCGCTGCCAGGGCCTGTTCCCCCACATACCGGCCCACAATGGCGGAGTCGGCCATGGTATAGGTCTGCTGGAAGAAGTTCCCGATGATCATGGGGAGAGCAAAATAGAGCAGGGCCTTCAGGGGATTCTCCGTGATCAGATAGTCGTTTTTCATGGCATCAATCCTCCGCCAGTTTCAGAAACAGGGCAGCCGGGGTGGGGAGGATCCGGTCATTGAAATCATAGGCCGGATGATGGGGCGCCGGCCAGTTTTCTCCATTTCCCACATAAAACAAGGCACCGGGACAGACTTTCAGATACCAGCCGAAGTCTTCCGAAGGCCGCCAGGGTTTTTCCATGGGGACCAGGGTAAGGCCCAGGTCCCTGGCGGCCCGGCGCACCTTTTCCGCACATTCTTTGTGGTTCACTGTGGCCGGGAACGGGTCTGCCTCAGTGACGGTCCGGCGCAGGCCATATTCCGCTGCCAATTGGTCTGCCTTCCGGCGCAGCCACTGTTCCAGCTCTGCCAGGTCCTTTTCCTCGTCTGCCCGCAGGGTAAAGGATATCTCTCCTTCACCGGGAGAAATGCCAAAATCCTTCCCGCCCACGTTCAGCCCCACCAGGGTGAGCAGCAGGGTCTTTAAGGGATCGGTGGTGACTTTTCTCACCAGGTCCTGGGCGAACAGAGTCAGCTTCGCCAGGGCCGGGGCGGGGTTATTTCCTTCTTCCGGAGTACCGGCGTGGGCCCGTTTGCCTGTGAACCGAAAGGTCAGACCTTTGGAAGCGCACTGGGTCAGGCCATCCCGGACCATGATGGCGTTTTCCGGGTAGCCGCTCAGATTGTGGAAGGCGTACACCTCGCCCAGACCGGCGGCTTCCACGAAATCCGCACAGGACTTGCCGCCTTTGCCCGTTTCTTCGGCAGACTGGAAAATCAGATAGACCGGCCGCAGGATGTTCTCATCTTTTTCCAGCAGCAGGGCCAGCGCCGCCAGAGCGGAGGAGTGTCCGTCGTGGCCGCATTTGTGGGCCACACAGGCTTTTGTAGAACCATAGGGCAGGTCCCGGGCCTCGGGCAGGGGCAGAGCATCCATGTCCGCCCGGAACCCGATGGCGGGTTTCCCGTTCCGCTTTTTCGGTTCATACAGGGCATAGAACCAGCTGCCCCGGTCCACCAGCTGCAAATGGGTATGATGGCTGATGAAATCCATCAGCCGTTTTTTTGTTTCCTGCTCCTCACCGGACAGTTCCGGATGGGCATGGAGGGTGTGGCGAAGCTCCAGTATGGCTTCCCAGTCGGACTGGGAGAAAAGAGTCGTATCCATAGGTCATATTGCTCCTTTTTATTTCGTTTCCCTCCTATCTTACTACAAATCGTCGAAAATATGGTAAACTGATAGGGATATTGGAAAAGGGCGGTGATTCCATGCGGAAGGAACTTCCGTATTTTCGTGTAGAAGGGGCCTTTGGTGGCAGCCAGGACTGGTTCACCCAGGATCGCTGGATGAAACGGGGCGGCTGTGCGGCCATTACGGCCACCGACTGCAGTCTGTACTTTTCGTTATACAAAGGAAGAAAGGCAGCCCGTCCCCAGGCGCAGCCGGAGCTCACCAAAAAAGAATATATATCCCTTAACCCAGACGCGGGATATGCACCCATCTACTTTGTCAGAGAGAATTTTGGAACGCGGCATGTACTATCTGATTTATTTCTGGTCCAATGAAAACAATCCGGTAGAACCGGTGCATGTCCATATCGTAGAAGAAAAGCCTTCCCCAAAAACACAACAAAGGGGAGTGTTCTTATGATGCGGGGTATTCGATTCTTACTTTCCTTGCTGCTGGGCAAGGAAAGCCCTGCAGCTGGTATAGCCATTCTGTATGATGGATCTTAGATAAAAAGCATTGGTCAAATCCTGTTTTTTTCGATATAGTAAGCTGTGCAAAATACAACTCTGAAGGAGACGATGCGCAATGGATAAACCATTTATTTTCTGTCATATGGAAATTTCACCGGATGGGAAAATCATGGGTAAGTATCTGTGGCTGCCCTCCACCAGTGAGGATCCGGACAGCTTCAGCACCCTCGTGAATGGACCGGATGCCCAATACCACTATCAGGCCATGCTTAACGGACGTACGACTATCGACGATAATTTCACTTTTTATGCCAAACTGGAACTGGATGAAAACGCGCCTCAGGTTCCGGCCGGCGACTACCTGGCGGAAGGCGTTTCTCTGGGCCAGTTCCTGCTGGCGGTGGATGGACACGGCAAACTGGCCTGGCAGGAAAACGTCAATGAATACGACGGCGTCAAGAGCCATATCGTGGAAATCCTCACGGAAGCAGCTTCCAACAGCTACAAGGCGTTCCTGCGTAAAAAGGGCATCAGCTATCTGATTTGCGGTAAGGACAGTGTAGACCTGCCGCTGCTCTGCGCTAAGATCAAGAATGTCCTGCATGTGGATTCCGTGATGCTTGGGGGCGGTGCCGTCCTCAACTGGAGCATGGTGCAGGCCGGGCTGGTGGACGAACTGAGCCTGGTCATGGCACCCGCTGCGGATGGCAGCACGGAAACCCAGACCCTTTTTATGGCCAAACCAGGCATCACCACCGACCAACCGGTCCTGTTCAAACCGCTGGAAGTGAAAATCATGCCGGATGATGCCATCTGGATCCGTTATCAGGTGGGTAAAAAGGTGGACTTTGATTTCGAAAGCGATCCGGAATTCAAAGAAACCATGGAGATGATCCGCTCTCATAGATAGAGACCAGTGCATGATTTGAGGATTTTACTTTTCAGTTGTTCCACCAACGGATGAATCCCCACCATTTCTTTCGCGTATCTGGGCACATCTCCTGCGTCTGGAAGGAGTCAGACATATATGGGGGGAACCATAATGGATACTGTTCAATCACCTGCTGTTGCACCGGGTGGCCGGCGGCTCTTACAAAATCAATACTATCTGTATCTCACGGAATTCTTTGCGGGGATGGCGGTGATGGCTGTGGAAATCGGAGCCCAGCGCCTGATTTCCCCGTATTTTTCCTCGTCCCAGGTGGTCTGGACCATCATCATCGGTATGATCATGATCGCCATGGCGGGAGGCAATGTGTACGGCGGCAAAACAGCGGACAAAGATCCCAACCCGGACAAACTGTACGGGCGGATCCTGTTTTCATCCATCTGGCTGGCCCTGATCCCCTTCCTGGGGAAGTACATCATTGTGGGCATTTCGGCGGTGGTGATTTTTTCCGTAAATGCCAACTACCTGATCATTGCGGCCATTGTCACCTGTCTGCTGCTCTTTGTGTTCCCCCTGTTCCTGCTGGGAACGGTGACGCCCTCCCTGGCCAAATACACCATGGATTCCCTTTCCGACAACGGGAAAATCGTGGGGACCCTGGGGGCCATGAACACTATCGGCAGCATCCTTGGGACATTCCTGCCCACCTTTGTGACCATCCCGGCCATAGGGACGAATCTCACGTTCCTGATTTTCTCCGGCATCCTGCTGGTGCTGTCCGCGGTGTACTTCCTCAGCAGCGGAAAGAGGCTGCGTAAAGTCGGGGCTGCTGCCATCCTCTTTGTGGCCGCCTGCCTGTTGGGGTACAAAACGGATTTCGCCTTCTGGAAATCCCGGGAGGGGCTTTTGTACGAGGGAGAGTCGGTGTACAATTACCTGCGGGTCCAGGACAGCCCGAAGCGGACCGTCCTTTCCACCAATGTGTTGTTCGGGGTCCAATCGGTGCTGGGAAAAAGTGATGGCCTGACAGGCATGTACTACGACTATGCCCTGGCGGCTCCGTTCCTGACCAAAAGTGGTACGCAAAAAGCCCAGGATGTGCTGATCCTGGGCATGGGGTCGGGTACATATGCCCGGCAGTTGCTGCGGTACCTGCCGGGCACGAAGGTGGCCGGGGTGGAAATCGACCGGAAAATCACGGACCTGGCCCACCAGTATTTTCAGCTGCCGGCACAGGTGCCGGTGACGGAGTATGACGGCCGGGCCTACCTCAACGAGGACCCGCAGAAATATGATGTGATCATGGTGGATGCCTACCAGGACATCACCATCCCGTTCCAGATGTCCTCGGTGGAATTCTTTCAGAGCGTGCGGCAGCACCTGAAACCCGGCGGCGTCATGGTGGTGAACCTGAACATGCACGGCACGGAGCAGGGGGGCATCGCTGACTGGCTGGCAGACACGGTGGCCGGCGTGTTCCCGGAGGTCATGACCATCGACGTACCGGGGAACACCAACCGGGAGTTGTTTGCCGGGGAACGGGGGCTAAAGGCCAGCCTGGCTCAGAACAGCCAAACCGTCCGGGATCCCCAGCTGAAGGACCTGCTGGCGACCATCGGGAATCGGGCCGTCCTGTATCATTCCGGCGGCCGGAAGTTCACCGATGACAAGGCGCCGGTGGAGCTGCTGGGGATGCAGGAGCTGGACGGGCTGATCAGGCAGGAGGCGGAAAGATATAAGGAAATTTACCGGAAAGAGGGAATTGAGGGAGTACTCCAGGACCTGTAAAATAACCCAGACGCGGGATATGCACCCATTTACTTTGTCAGCAGCAGATTTTGACTGTGGCATGTACGTCCATGTACTATGCCCCAGCCAAAATCTGCTGCTTTCGCGTATCTGGGTACATCTCCCGCGCCTGGAAGAGAACTGGGCCCATCTACTTTGTCAGCGGGGAATTTGGTCCGCGGCATGTACGTCCATGTACTATGCCCCAGCCAAAATCTGCTGCTTTCGCACATCTGGACCCATCTCGTGCGCCTGGAAGAAGCCGGAGGAGAAGAAAGACGTCAGACACGGCCGGAGACCTGCAGATGTCAGAAGTCAGCTTGTTGGCGATGAGCAGATCGGTACTGCATCCAAAGCGAACAAAGCTGAAGTCTGACTGCTGAGAGGCCTGAGAGGGCCAGTCTTGTTTTACGTAACTGGATTTTTTATGCTATGATAAACGAAACAGCTTTTCTACAAGGAGGCTTGCTGCATGAGCGAAAAGCATTTCCCCTCCGTTCCTGGACACATCGAGGTCCGAGGCGCCAGGGTCCATAACCTGAAAAATATCGATGTAGACATCCCCCTTCACAAAATCGTGGGGATCGCAGGGGTATCCGGGTCCGGGAAATCCTCCTTGGCCTTGGGGGTCCTGTATGCGGAAGGATCAAGACGGTATCTGGAATCCCTTTCCACCTACACCCGGCGCAGGATGACCCAGGCGGCCAAAGCGGTGGTGGATCAGGTGCTGTATATCCCAGCGGCTCTGGCTCTCCACCAACGGCCCGGGGTCCCAGGGATCCGCAGTACCTTCGGCACCGGAACGGAATTGCTCAACAGTCTCCGGCTGATGTTTTCCCGGCTCTCCAGCCATTGCTGTCCCAACGGCCACTATCTGCCGCCCACCCTGAAAGTAGCGGCGGAACAGCCTATTTACTGTCCGGAATGCGGGGCCCGGGTGGAACCTCTGGGAGCGGAAGACCTGGCTTTCAACAGCCGGGGTGCCTGCCCCCGGTGCGGAGGCACGGGCATTGTACGGACTGTGGACGAATCCACTTTGGTTCCCGATGAGAGCAAGACCATAGAACAGGGGGCTGTGGCTCCTTGGAGTTCCCTGATGTTCACTGTCATGATCAAGGTGTGCCAGGCCATGGGGGTACGGACGGATGTACCTTTCCGGGATCTGACCCCGGAAGAGAAGGCTATAGTGTTCCATGGCCCGGCGGAAAAGAAACACATCCTTGTCCAGTCCAACAAGGGCCATGATTTGGTGGAGCTGAATTTCACCTATTTCAATGCGGTGCGCACGGTGGAAAATGCTCTGTCCAAGGTGAAGGACGAAAAGGGCATGAAACGAGTAGAAAAGTTCCTGAAACAGGAAGTGTGCCCGGACTGCAGTGGTACCCGGCTCAGCGAAGCGGCTCGGGCTCCCCGGCTCCAGGGCATTAGTCTGGCGGATGCCTGCCGGATGACTTTGGGGGACCTTGTGGTGTGGGTGGACGGGGTGCCGGCGTCCCTACCGGAAGAAATGCGTCCCATGGCCCAAAGCATCTGCGAATCCTTCCAGACTTCTGCCCGCCGTCTCCTGGATCTGGGCCTGGACTACCTGACCCTGGACCGGGCAGCCTCCACCCTTTCCACCGGGGAACGGCAGCGGATGCAGCTGGCACGGGCGGTGCGGAACCGGACCACCGGAGTGCTTTATGTATTGGATGAACCTTCCATCGGCCTTCATCCTGCCAATCTGGAGGGGCTCGCCGGGGTCATGGACGACCTGCTGGCGGACGGCAACTCTGTTGTCTTGGTGGACCACGATGTCCAGCTGCTGGCGCACAGCGACTGGCTGGTGGAGATGGGACCGGGAGCCGGGGCGGACGGGGGTCAGGTCATTGCCCAGGGAACGGTGGAGGCGGTAGCGGCCGATCCCCACTCCCGGATCGGACCTTTTCTCTCTGGGAAGGCCGAGATTGTCCGGACAAAAAAATCCCAGCCGCTTTTTGCCGAGGGACGGATCCATCTGGCCACCGGTCCCATCCATACGGTGCAGCCCCTGGCGGTGGATTTCCCCAAAGGCCGACTGACGGCGGTCACAGGTGTTTCCGGCTCTGGCAAGACCACCCTGGTGCTGGAAAGCCTGGTTCCAGCCCTGAAAGCTGAGCTGGAAGGGAATCCCTTGCCGGACCATGTGAAAACCGTGGAAGCCCAGGGCATCCGACAGGTGAAGCTCATCGATGCCACTCCCATCGGTATCAACATCCGCTCCACCGTGGCCACCTATGCGGGCATCCATGATGAACTGCGGAAGGTCTATGCCCGGACGGTGGAAGCCCAAGAACGGGGTTGGAAGGCCGGAGATTTTTCCTACAATACCGGACAGCTACGCTGTCCCACCTGTGACGGCACCGGGGTCATCAGTCTAGATGTCCAGTTCCTGCCGGACGTGGATATCCCTTGCCCGGACTGCAAAGGATCACGGTATGCCAAGGCCGTGGCAGAAATCCGCCGGCAGCCGAAAAAGGGCGGCCAGCCCTGTTCCCTGACGGAACTGATGAACTGCAGCGTTTCGGAAGCCCTGGAGGCCTGCCGGGACCTGCCTCTGGTATCCAAACGGCTACAAGCTCTCCAGGACCTGGGATTGGGCTACCTGACCCTGGGAGAAGCCACTCCCGGACTTTCCGGCGGGGAGGCCCAGCGTCTGAAGCTGGCCAGTGAATTGGGAAAAAGCCAGGGAGATTCTGTCTTTGTCTTTGATGAACCCACCATCGGTCTCCATCCCTTGGACGTCCAGACCCTGCTCCAGGTTTTCCAGCGTCTCCTGGATAAGGGAGCTACGGTCATCGTCATCGAACACGACCTGGACCTGATCCGCAGTGCCGACTACATCATCGACATGGGGCCGGGCGGCGGCTGCCGGGGCGGACGGATCGTGGCCAGCGGGACTCCTGAACAGGTGGAGAGGTGTAAGGAGAGCCGGACTGGATACTATTTGGGGGATGACAAATAACTCGGATGCGGGGAAACTAGAAAGACGTCAGCTTGTTGGGGTGAGCAGGCCGGTACTGCATCCAAAGCGAACAAAACTGAAGTCTGACTTCTGAGAGGCTTTCAGGGCCGGTTCTGCCATCTCTATTCAGCTCGTTGTCATACCAACGGAAATATTCCCACTACTCCGCTATACTTAAACCATCAAACAAATGCGGGAGGAATGCTCCATGATTACTGTAAAAAATACGTTGGCGGAAGTGGTACGGGATTATCCCCAAACGATTCCCTTTTTCAATGAACTGCACCTGGATTACTGCTGCGGCGGCGGGATCCCTCTGGAAGAAGCCGTGAAGGGCACCGACCTCGATGCCAACAAAATTGCGGCCGACCTGAATGACTATATTGCGGAACACAATGCCAAACCGGGCAGCCAGAACGATTCTCTGGAACATTTCAAGAGCCTGTCCATCCCTGACATGCTCTCCGACCTGGAAGCCACCCACCATGTGGTGGAACGGAAACTGTGGGCCGAAATCGACACGGACCTGAACAAGATCCTCCTGGTCCATTATGCCCATCATGGTGTGATGCTGACGAAACTGCATCATCTGTTCGGTCTGCTGCGCACCGACCTGGAAGAACACTTCGCCCGGGAAGAAAAACTGGTGTTCCCGCTGATGCGCACCTATCCCCGTCCCAACCTGGAAATCCTCACCCTGGTCCAGAACCTGGAAGCCGATCATTCCGCTGCCGGGGACATCATCAAGGAAATCGAAGCCCTCACCGATCATTTCACCGTGCCGGCTGATGCCTGTGCCACCTTCAAACGGACCTATCAGCTGCTGGAAGAATTCGTCAATGATGTGTTCGTCCACATTTTCAAGGAAAATTCCATCGTATTCCCGGAATACGCGGAAAAAGCCCCCAGCCAGGAATCCCTGGACCGTCAGGTGGAAGTGTCCCTGGAAAACGAAGCCGGCCGGAACAGCAATTCCTGTGGGTATTGTGAAAGCGCTGAAGGGGAAGAGGAAAAGAGCCCCGTTCTCTATGAATGCGGCAATTGCGGTGCCCTCTACTGCAATGACTGCGGCGAAACCGGTTGCCCCAGCTGCGGCGCTTCTTTCAGTCACGCCCATCCCATCGAATATTTCGGAAGCAGCTGGAATCCGAATCAGGACTAAGGGCCAGGGCTGAAAAGGCTGACGCATAACCCAGGCGCGGGATATGCACCCATCTACTTTGTCAGCAGCAGATTTTGACTGTGGCATGTACGTCCATGTACTATGCCCCAGCCACAATCTGCTGCTTTCGCGTATCTGGGTACATCTCCCGCTCCTGGAAGGAGAGACGGGGCCCATTTTCCGCTTTCGTGCATCTGGACCCATCTCGTGCGCCTGGAAGAAGTCGATAGAGATCAATTTTTGCCAATTGATTTTGCAACAGCATAAACCGTAGGGGGCGCAGGCCCAGCGCCCCGCAAAACACATGGTCAACTGCTGATTTGGCGGGCGCCCGGGCCTGGCGCCCCTACGGGAACGATTTATATAACGGTTGCCGTTGTTCAAAGTCAGCTTTGCTGGCTTCCTTTTCTTACAGCTGTCCGCAGCGGCGTCTTATACTGAAAAATTTAGAGCATCATATGGATTTTTATAAAAAAACGCCGTATACTATACTGTGGATTAACTGTAACAAAACTTCCCTTGGGGTGATCGCATGGATATGGAAATGACAAACTTGTTCCACAACATCGTTGAGGAAGCACCGTTTGGAATCTATGTACTGGATACGGAACGGAAAATTGTTTACTGGAGCCGGGGGGCGGAACGCATTACCGGCTACAGCCGGGAAGAAATGGCAGGCTGCCACTGTTTTGACGGGGGGCTGGACCATATCGATCAGGAAGGCACCCACCTGTGCCATGATTTCTGTCCCATGATGGCCACCATTTTCGATGGCAAATCCCGGGAACAGCCAGTATTCCTGAAAAACAAAGCAGGCCGGCGGATTCCGGTCCTGGTCCATACGGAACCCCTTTTCAAAGGGGAAAAGACCCTGGGAGCCATTGAATATTTCCGGTTGCTTCCGGAAGCTGAATATCCTGTACCCGAAGAACGGTGATCTCCATGACGGAAAAAGGTACCTTGTCCGTACTGCTCCGGGATCTGCCGGAGCATCTCCCCGGCGGGCTCCTGATCTATCGGGACAATCCCGGCGAAGAAATCCTCTATGCCAATACCCGGCTCTGCACCATGTTTGGCTGTTCCTCTCTGGAGGAATTCCTGGAACTTTCGGGAGGATCCTTTGCCACCCTGGTCCATCCGGAGGACCGGAACCGGGTGGAACGGGAAATCCGGGAGCAGATATTGGAAAACAAGAGCAAAACAGATTTTGTCAATTACCGGATCTGCAAAAATGACGGCTCCATCCGGCGTGTGGAGGAATTTGGCCACCGGGTGTATGTGGATGGGGTGGGCCCGGTTTTCTATGTCTATTTTCTGGATTATGACAACAAATACAGAGCCTACGACATCGATTCCCTGACCGGTCTGCCCGGCAAGAACCGGTTCATTCAGCATGCTGCCACGGTTCTGGCCCTGACGGCCCTGGATGCAAGGGCGCCGCAGATGGCCTTTGTCTATGCCAACATCCACAATTTCAACCGGTACAATCTTCGGAACGGCAGTGAAAAGGGCAATCAGTTCCTGATCAAAATGGCCGGTGTGCTGCAGAAGAACTTTCCCAACCGGTTGATTTCCCGGTTCACCGATGACCATTTCATGGTGCTGACCACCCTGTCTTCCCTGGAAAAGAGACTGCCGGTGATCAGCCGGGAAATCCATGAACTGTATGACTCCAGCCATTTGGAAGTGAAGTTCGGCATCTATCCGGTGGAAGATGCCTATATGCCGGTGGAAAGCGCCTGCGGCATGGCCCAGCTGGCCTGCGACCGGATCCGGGATATCCCGGACCGGCACATCTCCTTCTACACCAAAGCCATGGGAGAAGCCCGCCGGTTGCGCAGCTATGTGATCGACCATTTCCAAAAAGCCATGGACAACCGGTGGATCCAGGTGTATTTCCAGCCGGTGATCCGCAGCATTTCCGGCACCATGGCCAGTGTGGAAGCACTGGCCCGCTGGGTGGACCCGAAAAAGGGCACAATTTCCCCCGGGATTTTCATTCCTTATCTGGAAGAAAGCCGGCAGATCCGGAAACTGGATCTGTACGTGCTGGAAGAAATCTGCCGGATGTACCAGGGCCAGAAGGAAATGGGAAAAACGGTGATTCCCACTTCCTTTAACCTGTCCCGGCTGGACTTTTTCCAGGGTTCCATTTTCGAGGATGTGGAAACCATCCGGGAGCGGTACCAGATGCCACGGAACATGCTGTATGTGGAAATCACGGAAAGTGCCTTCGTCACTGAAGGGGACGTGCTTCGGCAGGAAATCGACCGTTTCCGGGAAGCCGGCTATGAAGTGTGGATGGACGATTTCGGCAGCGGCTATTCGTCCCTGAATACCCTGAAAGATTACACCTTTGACGAGATCAAGATCGACATGGCCTTTTTGTCCTAGTTTACGGAAAAATCCCAGGACATCATCCGGGCCATTGTCCGGATGGCCAAGGGAATCGGCATCCATACCCTGGTGGAAGGGGTGGAAACCCGGGAACAGGCGGAGTTTGCCCGGTCCATTGGCTGTGAGCTGCTCCAGGGCTATTATTTCGGCAAGCCCATGGCTCTTCCGGAACTGAAACATGTCCGTCGGAAAAAGCAGTGGGAAGTGGAAACACCCCAGCTGCGCCAGTATTACGGGAGCCTGGGAGCCATTGATTTCCTGACGGACAAGTCCATGGCCATTGTGGAATTCAGCCGGAAGCACTACCATTATCTCTTTGCCAATGAGAAATTCCGGGAAACGCTCCGGTCCGTAGGCCGGAACAGCCTGGAGGAAGCGGAAAGCATCATTACCGGCAGATCCGGTCCCATCGGCCGGAACCTGTGGAACTTCATGGAAGATATCCTGCACACCCGGACCGGGAAGACGCTCACCTATACGGAAAACGGCCAGTACATGAAACTGGATGCCCGGCACCTGGCTTCCAATGGGGAAAATCATCTGTTCCTCTGCCACCTGACTAACATTTCCATCAATACGGAGGAAGAGGATATCGGGAATCTGGATTGGGCCACCCGGAACATCCTGTACCTGTACCAGAACATCTCCCTGGTGGATGAGGAAAAGGATGAAGCGGTTCCTTTTCTGATGAATTCTCCGTACCGGCAGTACTTTTTTGAAAAACGGAAGGGACTCCAGGCGATGATCCAGGAGTATGCCCGGCATCTGATCTATCCGGAGGACCGGGAACGGTTCCTGGAATTCAATGACCGGTCGACCCTCCAGGACCGGATCCGGAAGAATCCGGCGGGGACTGTTTCCGGCTTTTTCCGGACCCTGGGCAATGATGGGAAATACCATTGGGATGTCCATTCCATCTTTCCCGTGAGTCGGGAAGGAAAGATGTATATGCTGTATACCACCCGTCATTCTCCCATGGAGGATGAGCTGGAGAAACAGGCCGCCTGGAGATATTACCCGGGCGCCAAAAAGGAAGACTGTTGAGGGGACTGCTCAGCCAGCGGTTCCCTTTTTCTTTCCGCAATGATGTAATATAAATATTGATAATAAAAGAAGCCTTTGGTACAATGAGAGCAATAAGAGAAAGGAACGGGATTCGTTATGCAGGTATCGACCAAATTCACCATTGCCATCCATATCCTGGCAGCGGCTTCTTATTTTGGAAAAGACCACAAGGTGACCAGTGAATTTCTGGCGGGCAGCATCGGCTGCAATCCGGTGATTGTCCGGAATCTGATGATGGACCTGAAGAAAGCCGGTCTGATTTCCGTACGCCGGGGACCCGGAGGGGTGGAAGTGACCCGTCCTCTGGACCAGATTACTTTCCGGGATGTGTATAATGCGGTGGAAACCCGCAAAGACCGGCTGTTCAACTTTCACGAGAATCCCAATCCTCTGTGCCCGGTGGGGCAGAATATCCACCAGGCTCTGGATGGAAAGCTCCTGGATATCCAGAAGCAGTTCCAGGAGGATCTTCGGGGCCATACCCTGGCGGAAGTGGTGGGGGATCTCCAGAAAGCCATCGGCAGCCAATAATTCCAAAAGAAAATTTAAAAAATCCCTTGCATCTTTTAGGAAATCCTGCTATAATAACATTCGTTCGGTAAACACGCCCGTAGCTCAGTGGATAGAGCAACGGCCTCCGGAGCCGTGTGCGGTGGTTCGATTCCACTCGGGCGTACCATTCAAAACTTACCTCATAGTTCGCGTCAGCGGGGTATGAGGTTTTTTTGTTGCCCGGGCTTTTTTTCAGAAAGCCGCAAAGAGAAAAAAGTGGTATAATGAACAAGTTGCCAATCCATGGAAAGGTTTCCTTCTCCATGAGAGAGAAAAGAGGTTATGCCGTGGTTAGTATCACTGATCGTGTGCGTTTTTCAGAAACCGATTTGATGGCGGTGGTCCATCATACCAATTACCTGCGCTGGTTCGAAATGGGCCGGGTGGCGTATTTCCGACAGGCGGGCATCGACCTGAACCAGCTTCAGGAAGCTGGCTACATGGTCCCCATCGTGGAAGTCCAATGCAAGTACCGGCAGTCTGCCCGGTTCGACGATGTGTATGAAATCCAGACCACCCTCAAGGCCTGCAGCCGGGCCATGATCCAGTTCAGCTATCGGATCCTCCGGAAGGAAGACGGAGTTCTGCTGGCCGAAGGCACATCCAAGAATGCCTTTGTGAACCTGGAGGGGAAGGTGGAACGGCTGACACCTGTTTATTATGAAAAACTGCAGCAGCTGGCTGCACAAGAAAGGGAGATCCAACCATGATCAATGTGATTTTGCTGATTCTGGGACTGTGCGTACTGGGCCTTCTGGTAATGATCGTCTACGCCGCTCTGAAACCCACCGATGATACCCGGGTGGTAATGGAGGAAAAGACGCCCCTGAAACTGGAAAGCCTGGACCACGACAAGGCGGTGCTGTCCTTTGAAGTGCCTCTGCGGAACAAAAGCGGCGAAAGCGCTGCCATCACCGACTGCTTCGTCCGGCCCTACCTGCCCCAGGAACAGTTCCCGGATGCCTGGTGCGAAGGCACTGTGGAAAAAAGCGACCGGCGCCGGGACGACCATTATTTTGAAGCCCTGGTGCTGAAGGAATGGTCTGAATGGAAGCTCATCGTTACCCTCACCCTCCACGCCCGGAACGGCCGGGACATGCGGGACATCCTGAAACGGATGGTGGACATGGATGCAGCCGTTTTCGTCTGCGGCGTGGGCCGGAAAGCCCATTATGTACGGAAATTCTTCTTCACGGTATTTGCCGATGAACTGAAAAAAATGGCGGGGGGTGCCTACAATGGCTGAGAAATATGAAATCATTCCAATTCCCACCCGGATTCTGACGGTCCATGACAATATCGTGGACGCTGTCCGGGAGTTCGGCGGCGACAAGATCGGTCCCCGGGATGTGGTCTGTGTGGCTGAAAGTGTGGTGGCCATTACCCAGAACCGGGCCATCCGTCCGGAAACCCTGAAGATTTCCTTTGCGGCCAAGGTCCTGAGCCAGCTGTTCCCGGGTGTCGGGAGCATCGGCAACTGGTCCGCCATGCAGAGCCTGCTCAATGAATCCGGCACCTTGAAAGTGCTGTTCGCCGTGGTGGTGGGCTTCTTCGCCAAATGCCTGGGAAAGAACGGGGTGTTCTATCAGCTGGGCGGCGAACAGGCCCGGCTCATCGATGACATCACCGGTACCATGCCCCCTTATGACAAACACATCGTCCTGGGCCCCAAGAATCCGGTGTGGGTGTCTGAAAGCATCAAGGAAGGACTGGGCTGCTTCGGGGCTGCCGTGGCCGACGTCAACGACCTGAAACGGTCCTGCTGCCTGGGCTGCACCAAAGGCGTGGATCCCCGGAAGGTGGAAAAGATCCTCATCGACAACCCCTTCGGGAACGACAGCCAGAAGACGCCGATTTGTGTGATCAAGAATTATATCGACTAAGGGCTAACGCATAACCCCTGAGCGCCATAGCAGGCCATCTGCTTTGTCAGGAGGGATTTGGAAGCCGGGTATATACCACCGTGTATTATGCCCAACTTCCAAATCCCTCCTTTCACGCATCTGACCTACTCTGACGATCAGGGAAGCAATCTGGGGTACTATGCCACGAACCAAATTCCGCACTTTCGCGCATCTGGGCATATCTTGTGCGCCTGGAAGAAACCGGGAATTTGTAGAAATAAAATGTTCAAGGCCGGCGTATGCCGGCTTCCATCGGCCAGTGACCAGTGACAATCGGACCAGTGACAGGAAAAAGTTCCCGTCAGGGAACTTTTTCCTCTGGATTTCTCCCCCCATAACAGGTACAATAACAGTTATAGAAAAGGTAGGTGAAACGATGTTGGAAGTTGTAATCGCAACCCATAACCTGGGCAAAGTAGAGGAATTCAAGTCGCTGATGGATGAACTCGGCATCACCTTTACCTGCCTCAGTGATTATGCCCCGGTGCCCGAACCGGAAGAAACCGGCCGGACCTTTGCGGCCAATGCCCGGCTGAAAGCCCGGTACTACGCCAAGGTCCTTGGCAAGATCTGCCTGGCCGATGATTCCGGGCTGGAGGTCCTGAGCCTGAAAGGGGCACCCGGTGTCCGTTCCGCCCGCTATGCGGGGGAAGAGGCCACCGATGAAGAAAACAACGAACTGCTCCTGGCCAATATGAAGATGCAGGTCCGGCGGAACTGCCGGTTTTTCTGCGCTCTGGCCATGGCCAATCCGGAAGGGAAGATCCTGGTGGAAAGTGCCGGGATCTGTGACGGGATCCTGCTCCACGAACCCCACGGGACCAATGGCTTCGGCTATGACCCCCTGTTCTGGTCCACAGAACTCCACAAACCGCTGGGAGAGGCCACCATGGAAGAAAAGAATGGCATCAGCCACCGGGCCAAGGCCATTCGGAAGCTGGTAAATCAATGGAAAAAAATGAACCGATAAGAATCGGCGTGGTCAGTGACACCCATGGAGATTTCCAGGCCCTGGAACAGGTACTGGACCAGGCGGGGGAAGTGGATCTGTGGCTCCACGCCGGTGACTACAGCCAGGATGCCCCGTATATCGAAGAAATCACCGGCATTCCGGTGTATGCAGTATGCGGCAACTGTGACAGCTATGAAGACCGGGCTCCGGCGGAACTGGTGACAAAGCAGCTGGGGTTCACCCTGGCCATGACCCACGGCCACCGGTACGTCCGGTACAATGACTGGAGCCGTTTGCTGTACTGGGGAGAAGAGAAACAGGCGGATGTGGTGGTCTTCGGCCACATCCATGTACCGGTGAACCGGGAAGCAGACGGGATCCTGCTGATCAACCCCGGCAGTCCCAGCCGTCCCCGGAACGGAGTGCCCAGCTTTGGCATCCTGACCCTGGAAGCAGGGAAAAAACCGGTATTCGAAGTGCAGGAATTGAAAGAATAGGAAAGGAGCCAACAAATGGCAAATACGGAAGAACTGAACAAAGAGGCACTGGAACTCCATGCCAAAAACCACGGCAAACTGGAGGTGCGCTGCAAGGTGCCCCTGGAAAATGGTCACGACCTGTCCCTGGCCTATACTCCAGGGGTTGCGGAACCCTGCCGGAAAATCAAAGAGAACCCGGATCTTTCCTTTGAATACACCTGCCGGGGCAATATGGTGGCCGTCATCAGTGACGGCACCCGGGTACTGGGCCTGGGGGACATCGGTCCCGAAGCCGCCATGCCTGTTATGGAAGGGAAAGCTGTACTGTACAAGAAATTCGGGGATGTGGATTCCGTGCCCATCTGCATCGACACCAAGGATCCGGAAGAATTCGTGAACATCGTGGAAAAGCTCCAGCCTTCTTTCGGCGGCATCAATCTGGAAGACATTTCTTCCCCCAAATGCTATGCCATTGAAGCGGAACTGATCAAACGGTGCAAAATCCCCGTGTTCCATGACGACCAGCATGGTACGGCCATCATCGCCTGTGCGGCCATCATGGGGGCTCTCCGCTATGTGAAGAAAGACATCGGCAAGGTGAAGGTTGTGGTCAACGGCTGCGGTGCTGCCGGTTCCGCCATCGGCAAACTGCTGGTGCGTCTGGGCGTGAAGGATCTGACCATGATCGATGTCCATGGGGCTGTGTATGAAGGCCGTCCCGGGGATATGGACATGGCAACCGCCTACCTGGCCAGCGTCACCAATAAAGATCATTACCAGGGGGATCTGAAAGGGGCCGTAAAAGGGGCTGATGTGCTCCTGGGGGTTTCCGCTCCCCGGCTGTTCACCAAAGAAATCATCCAGAGCATGAACAAGGATGCCGTGGTATTCGCCCTGGCCAACCCGGTGCCGGAAACCACCTATGAAGAAGCCAAGGCGGCCGGCGCTGCCGTAGCTGGTACCGGCCGCAGCGATGCGCCCAACCAGGTGAACAACGTATGCGTGTTCCCGGGGATCTTCCGTGGGGCCCTGGCTGTCCGGGCTTCCGCCATCACCGAAGAAATGAAGGTGGCTGCGGTAAAGGCCATTACCGGTCTGATCGCCGACGACGAACTGAAGGAAGACTATGTGGTTCCCGGCGCCTTTGACCGGCGGATCGTTCCGGCCATTGCCGCCGCCGTGGCCAAAACTGCCATGGAACAGGGCATTGCCCGGATCAAACGGGATCCCGAAGACATCCGGAAAGAAGCAGCAGAACGGGTGGAACGGAATTGGAATGCCTGATTTTTCCCCAGAGCGGAAAAATCGGCTGACGGGCGGATACCCGCCCTGTGTCAACGGTCAGCGGTCAACGGCCGTTGACTGCTGAAAATCCAGTCAATGCAAAAAAGGGAGGAAAAACGATGAAAAAACTGGCACTGGTACTGGCCGGGCTCCTGGCCCTGGCCGGGATCGCCGGAGGATGCGGCAGCTCCACCGGCAGCAAACCCGCAGGGGGAGACAAGAAAGTGGTCCTGAAGGTGGGCGCTTCTCCGGTTCCCCATGCGGAAATCCTGGAAAAAGTGAAACCCATCCTGGCCAAGGAAGGGGTTGACCTGCAGGTGGTGGAATTCACCGACTATGTGAAACCCAACCTGAGCCTCAGCGACAAGGAAATCGACGCCAACTTCTTCCAGCATCTGCCCTATCTGGAAAAGTTCTGCAAAGACCGGAACCTGTCCCTGGTTTCCCTGGGCAAAGTCCACATTGAACCCATGGGCGTGTATTCCAAGAAAGTCAAAGACATTAAATCCGTGCCCGACGGCGCCAAGATCGCCATTCCCAACGATCCCACCAACGGGGGCCGTGCCCTGGCCATCCTGGAAAAAGCCGGACTGCTGAAACTGAAGGAAGGGGTAGGGGTACTGGCCACCGCCAATGACATTGTGGACAACCCCAAGAACCTGAAAATCACCGAGGCGGAAGCCGCCATGCTGCCCCGGACCCTGGATGATGTGGATCTGGCCGTGATCAACTCCAACTTCGCCATGGAAGCCAAGCTGAATCCCACCAAAGATGCCCTGTTCATCGAAGCCAAGGATTCTCCTTATGCCAACATCGTGGCCGTCCGGAAAGGGGACGAAAACCGTCCGGAAATCCAGAAGCTGATGAAGGCTCTGAACAGCCCGGAAGTGAAGAAATTCATCGAAGAAAAATACCAGGGCGCCATCATCCCGGCGTTCTGATGACAAAAGAGGTGTTGCACCGGCAACACCTCTTTTGCTATACTGAAAGAAAAACTTCGGAGGCCTTATCCATCATGTCCAATACCATTGTTTATGAAGACGGCACTGCATTCCACCCCGGTTCCTACCTGGAAGACCTGCTGGATGACTGGCAGATGACCCCGGCCCAGTTCGCCCACAAACTGGGGAAACCCCTGGAAACCGTGGATCAGCTCCTGGCTGGAGAAATCCCGGTGGATCTGGAACTGGCCAGCAAACTGGAAGAAGCCACAGAAATCAGCGCCGCCGCCTGGCTGAATCTCCAGTTCATGTTCGACGAAAAGGTGGAGGCGCATAAGAAGGGGTAAACAGGGGGGTGTGAACTTTTTTCACACCCCCTTTTTTTATTTGCCCAAACCCGTAGCGGCCTCACGCCGGGAGGCCTGCAAAATATACGTACAACTGCTGCTTTGGCGGGCGGCCGGGCCTACCGCCCCTGCTATGAAGTGACCTTTGTCAAGCACCAATTTTCATACAATTCTCAAAGTCCTGCAGCCCTTGGGGGCACAAGGAAAGAGCCTGATACAAATTACGGCCTTAACCATCCTGCTATTCTTGGATTGGGTACCAATAGGTTAACGGTTCTTGCCGTGGGCTCTATGATCTACGGTCGTGAATCAACTGACTGACATATGAGCCAGTTCAGCTGTCACTCTGCAAAGGGGCGGTCTTAGATAGCGGAACCTTACGGTATCAGTGCTCCTTCCTTCTGCCCCCAGGACCTGTTTCGTACAGAGATTTTTCAGTCTGTCAGTCCGTCTGTGCTGCTTGTTGTCTTATCTTATGCGATTTTTCCGGTCATCATCCCCCACATGAAGCACGCCAGTTCCCTGGCTATAGCCGTTACTGCCACGTTCCAAGCTTTTTCATGCTGCAGTCTCAGTCTTATGAATTTCGCCTTCATCCTTTCATTGGCCTGGTCCGCATACCGGATAACTTCCAGAGGTTGACCCTTCTGTCTCTGTTTCAGTGAATCCGATTTGTAGCCTTTCCGACATCTCCCATAACACTGTGCTGCTTCTATCAGAAGAGAACGAAGATGGCTGTTGCCCATCTTCGTAATGCTTCCGAACCGTTTCCGTGATGCGCTGGAGTTTTCCCGTGGAGTCAGGCCCAGGTATACGCCAAATACAAAGGCATTGGCGAATCTGTTGAAATCACCAACTTCGACCAGGGCAGCCAGGGCCGTGAGGGTTTTGACTCCCATGAAACAGCCCATTTTACCTACTTTTTCCCTGTAGGATTCCTCCTGGCCAATGCTTTCAATCTTTGCATCCATGTTCTTCAGCTGCATTTTCAGCCAGTCAAAACGGGCCAGGTACTCTGCCATCGTCTCCTGCATCAACGGGTGCGGCCAGTCCAGCTTTTTCAGCCAGGCAATATGGGACTGGGTCCAATTGGTCTTTCCCGTGTATTTGAATCCGTGCCGGAGGCAGAAGGCGAGGATTTGATTCTTCACCTGTGTAAGGGCATGCATGGTGTTGTCCCTCATCCGAATATAGTCTTTAACGGCTTCATCCTGAATAGAAGGCACATAGACTTCTTTGTAGTCACTTTTATCCAGGTTCTTGGCAAGGCTGCAGGCATCCCGCCGGTCATTTTTCTTGCCGTTCTGCATACTGGGCATAGAGGTGGGAGCCATGATTACACAAGGAATCTGTTTTTTCTTTAGTTCACGCTGCAGGTAGTAGCCGAGGCATCCGGCTTCATAGCCGCAGAGGACAGGTACATCGGATCCGATTTTTTTGCGAACATCACGAATGTAGCGGATAACAGCCTCAGGAGAAGCCTGAGTCGTCTTTGTGTTCAGCTCCTTCTTCATTTCACCATTACGGTATAATCCGCTCAACGTGTAAGAATCCTTATGGACATCCATACCGATATAGACTATACTCATGATAGTGACCTCCTTATGTATTATGGTAAGCCTCCATACGAGAAGACTTGTTCTAACACTATTGTATGACAGGTGAATCCAAGATGCTACATCTGGAGGTCACTTCATATTATCTACGGATCCGCGTCTAATCACCTGACCACCTATGGCGGGCGGCCAGGCCTGCCGCCCCTACGGATCCGCGCCTGACCCCTTAACCCCTTAACCGCCCCCGTGGTATAATGGAACTGTCACTAACGGAATTTTTAGATTTATCGTGGGAGATCCATTATGAACAATACCATAAACACTGCCTCTTTGTGGGAAATCCTTCAGGAGGCCCTTCTGGATCCGGATTTCTGCCAGGCTCTGGGATTCACCCGGGAACAGATGGAAGGGCAGATTCGGTCCTGCCGGCTCCAGGAAGCCTGCCCGCTGCTGGAAAACGCCCTGGATGACCAGGGACGGTTCAACGCCGGGGTGGTGCTGGAAATTTTCCGGGGGTTCCTGCCCTCCCTGGCTGACGAGCCACCCAGAGGATGGCTCATGGACTGCTACCAGACCCTGCTCCGGAAAATCTTTCCGGAAACCACGGAACCGGAACCGGCTGCCGATACCATCCGCTATCAGGCCGGCCGTCGGCTGCTGCTCCAGATTCTCTGGGGGCTGTACCACTACGAAAAGCTCTACTGTCCCTTTGATCCCAGGTGGAATATCGAACTGCTGTCCGCCCGTGAAATCCGGCAGGAGCACTGCACCCGGGAATATCTGCGGTTCCGCACCCTGGTCCGGGACCTGTACCTTTACGAATTCATGCGCCTGGGGACGGAAGTGACCCCCTACAACACCCTGGGTCACATCGGGGGAGTGGCCTATGTGGCCGTCTATATGGCCCGGCAGCTCCACCGCCGGGGGGTGCCCGTGGACGTGGCCCTGATCGCCGGAGCGGCGGCCCTTCACGACATGGGCAAATACGGCTGTAAAAAGGACGAGGAAAAGCGGGTTCCCTACCTCCATTATTACTATACGGACGTGTTCTGCGAGCGGGAAGGAGTGCCCCAGATGGGGCACATCGCCGCCAACCATTCTGTATGGGATCTGGAACTGGAGAACCTGTCCGTGGAATCCCTGCTGCTGATCTATGCGGATTTCCGGGTGAAAAGCTATCGGGATGAAAAGGGAAGGGAAATCATCCATTTCTATACCCTCCGGGAAGCTTTCGATGTGATTCTCAGCAAACTGGATGATGTGGACGGGGCCAAACGCCAGCGGTACCAGAAAGTCTATGTGAAACTGGTGGATTTTGAAGCCTATATGGAAGAACTGGGGGTCACCACCGATCTGCCGGCGGATTTTGCCCTGGCTCCGGAACGGGAACGGATCCTGCCCCATAAGGAAAAGGTGCTGATGGAGGGCCAGGAAGTGGTCCGGCAGCTGAAATACGCCGCTATTGCCCACAACATCCGGCTCATGAGCATCTTCCGCAGCGAACGGGATTTCGGGAATCTCATCGAAGCGGCCCGCAGCGAACCCAACTGGAAAAACCTCCGGGCCTACATCAGTATCTTCGAAGAATATTCCACCTACATGACGGAACGGCAGAAAATGATGACTCTCCAGTTCCTGTATGAGCTGCTGAGCCATCAGGAAGAGGATATCCGGGTCCAGGCCGCCGAACTGATGGGGAAGATCGTGGCCAACTTCAACGACCGGTACACCAAGGAGCTGCCCAAGGGAGTGCTGCTGCCCCGGAAAAAAATCACCAACCGGACCCTGTTCCGCCAGTACCTGGAACAGATCATCGATCCGGGACTCCGGTACACCCAGCAGCACAAGAACCGGATCGGATCCTGCCTGGGTCCCTTTGTCCGTTCCGTGCTGGCCACCCGGTATCACCGGGTGGGGACGGCCCTGGCCAACATTGCGGAAGAGGAACATCCCACCGCTCTCTACCTGGAAATCCTCCAGCCCTGGTACGAGAAACCGGCGGAAACGGCGGAGCAGCAGATGATCCTGCTCCAGGCCCTGCTGGCCCTCCGTCCTGAAGACCTGACGGAATCCTTCCGCCAGGCGGTGGAGAAAACCCTCCAGAACGGGTACCGGGATCCCAGCTCCATTGTGCGGATCGGAGCCCTGTACGGGTACCATCATCTGTTCGGCGGGCCCGGGGACGAAGATGCCTTTGTCCATCGGCTGCTCCGGACCATGGATCTGCCGGAAGATCCCCGGGCTTTCGCGGAAAAGGAAAGCAGCCTGTTCCTGGAAGACCTGAAAAGCGGCATCCATTGGCTGATCAAGATCGCCAACATCCACCTGATGTGCCATGCCCTGCTCCGGCAGCAGGACAAGGGCAATGTGATGCATCTGGGCATGCACCTGTGCAATCTGGTGAAGGTCAGCGAATATCTGGCGGTGCGCCAGGCAGCCGGGGAGGCTCTGCTCCGAATCGCCGATTCCATGACCTGGGCCCAGCGGAACGAAATGGCCGTGGAACTGTTCAACGGACTGGAAATCGGCGACCTCCAGATCACCAAATACGTGCCGGAATACCTGGGCAAGATGATCCTGAAACTGCTGCCGGATGAACTGGATGAATTCCTGGGGTCTCTCCGGGAAGAAATCGACTCCACCAATTTCCAGCTGGCGGGAGCGGCGGTGAATACCATGGGAGTAGTCCTGGAGAATTTCCAGGATTTCTCCAGCCGCTTTCCCCGGGAAGAAAAGAAGAATCAGCAGCGGCAGCTCCGGCTGCTTTACGCCATCCTCCGGGCCTATGCCCACTACAACAAGGAACTGAGCCGGGACGCTTTCCGGAGTCTGGCGGCCTATGTGTTTTCCAGTTCCCGGATGCCGGCGGAACGGAAAAGTTTTCTGTTCCTCCACAGCTTCCGGAAAATCTGGGTGCTGCTCAACGAAAACACGGAAAACATGCTGGATTTCTACACCAATGCCGGGATGCTGAACCACCTGTACCGGTACATGGGCCAGGAAGAGACCCTCCATGGACCCTTCGTCTTTCCCAGGCAGCAGAAAGTCTGCTTCTACCCCGGCACTTTCGACCCCTTCAGCAGCGGTCACAAGGCCGTGGCCAAACGGATCCGGGATCTGGGTTTTGTGGTGTACCTGGCCCTGGACGAATTTTCCTGGTCCAAGCATACCCAGCCCCGGCTCATGCGCCGGAAAATCATGAACATGTCCGTGGCGGACATGGAAGATATCTATCCTTTTTCGGAGAACCTGTCCGTGAACATCGCCAACCCGGAAGACATCCGGAAGCTGAAGCAGGTCTTTGCCCACAAGGACCTGTACCTGGCGGTGGGGTCCGATGTGGTGGAAAACGCCTCCGCCTACCGGCTGGAACCGTCTCCGGATTCCATCCATTCCCTGAATCACATCATCTTTGAACGGGAGACCCGGGAGAATGCCAACTGGTATACTGATGCCCCGGCAGCCGTCCAGAAGAAGAAACTGGCAGAACAGCAGATCCGGGGAAAAATCCTCCATCTGAAGCTGGATAAATTTTTCGAGGATGTGAGCTCCACCCGGATCCGGGAGAATATCGACCAGAACCGGGACATTTCTGCCCTGATCGATCCGGTGGCCCAGAACTTCATCTATGCCAACAACCTGTATCTCCGGGAACCGGCCTACAAACATGTGCTGGAAGCCCGGGAAATCGGCATCGGGGAATTCCAGCCCCGGACCTGGGCCCAGCTGCCGGCCCTCCAGAATCTCCTGGGAAATCCCGGGGCCAATCCGGTGCTCCAGCAGTATCTCCAGTGGAAAGGAGAAAACGGGCAGCCCCGGGTCTATACCCAGTATGTGGATACCGGGGAGAGGGGGGACAGTCTGGCGGCATTCGGCGCCGTCCATCAGGTGTCCACCCGGAGCCTCCTGATGGAATTCCGGGATCCCCGGGTGGCCGAGCATATCCGGGAAGAAGCTTCCGGCCGCATTGCCTCCCTGGGCTACTTCTGCGTCAGCGGGGACAGCTCCATTTCCCATCCGGGACAGATCCTGCTGACGGAAATGATGACGGAGCTGCTGAACCGGGATTTCACCTACGTGGTTTACCATCCGGTGGACCCTTCCGGATACAATGAAAAGGCCATCGCCGCACTGGTCCGCCAGGGATTTGTGGATATCGCCCCGGAAGGGTCGGAACACCCGCTCTATGCGGCCCACATCAATTCTCCGGTGGTGCTGTTCCGGGATGTGGAAACCACCATCAAGAATCCCTTCAACAAAAACCTGCGGGTCCAGAAAGCCCTGGACAAAGCCCACAACAACCTGCTGGCCGTGCTCCGGCAGCTGTATCCGGGGAAACTGATCCTGTCCTTCAACACCAGCGCCATGCATTACCGGATCATCCAGAAAGTGGCCCGGCTCAACGGGGTTTCCACCCTGGAAGATCCCAAGAAGCGCCGGGGACCCTTTATGTCCGTCCCCTTCGGCAAGGCCCTCAGCGATGTGCTGGTGCCCAATACGGTGACCAAGGCTCTCCACATCGAAAAGTACTTCAACCGGGCCGTCAAGGGCTTTACCCTGGCGGAAGCCCATCATTACGCCACCGTGGACAACCAGGTAAAGACCATCCGGTCCTTCAACCGGCCGGTGATCCTCATCGATGACCTGCTGGAAAAGGGCCACCGGATGCGGATGCTTACCCCCTACCTGAAAAAGAACAATGTGGATGTCCGGGAAGTGCTGGTGGGGGTCATGACCGGTTATGCCATGGATCTCATGGCCCAGCAGGGCTACCGGTGCCAGTGCGCCTATTTCCTGCCCTCCCTGGAACTGTGGCTCAATGAAAGGGACTGTTATCCCTTTATTGGCGGGGACAGCATCGACAATGCCAACAACTACAGCGGGTACGACCGGAATCCTTCCGTGAATCTGATCCTGCCCTATGTAAAGCCCGAATTCATCTGCCAGGGGAATGCGGACGCAGCCTATCAGTATTCCCTCACCTGTCTCCAGAACGCCAAACTGATCATGGAGACCCTTCAGGACGAATACCAGGCCCTGTACGAAAAACGATTGACCCTGAAGCGGCTGGGAGAAGTGATTTCCGTACTCCGGATCCCGGATATGGACATCGGGGTGAAATTCGATCCCAACATGGATCCCACCCGGTTCATTGAAAACGATATCGAACGGCTGGTCCGGCTGCGCTGGGGAGAAGCGGGCAGCGGACTGTATGACCGGAACCGGGGCGGCGAATGAGCCGTCCCCTGGAAAGGAGAACTGCATTATGGAAAACAACTGGCATCACATCAGCGATCTGCCCAAAGAAGCGGGGGTGGATCAGCCCCTGTCCCTGGCCGGACAGCCGGCCCTGAAGGAAAAGAACCGGGTCCATATCCTGGCCCTGGGGGATGTGGGGCGGACCATGCTCATCGGGCTCCGGCTCCTGGGAGCGGATAAAATCGCTTCCATCGGCCTCTGTGACCTGAACAAAAAGAACCTCCAGCGGCTGGAAATCGAAATCAACCAGATCCGCTATCCCTTTGCAGAAGGAGAACAGGTGCTGCCGCCGGTGGATATGGTCACCGAAGACAGACTGTTCGACTGTGACGTGTTCATTTTCTGTGCCACCAAAGGGACTCCGCCCATCGGGGCCAAAGGCGACATGCGGATGGTGCAGCTGGCTGCCAACAGTGAGCTGGTCCGCCATTTCGGGGATCTGGCCCGGAAGGCGGACTATAAGGGGCTGGCCTGCATCGTTTCCGACCCAGTGGACAACCTGTGCCGGGCCTTCCTGGAAAGTTCCGGACTGGCTCCCTGGCAGGTCCAGGGGTACGGGCTGGGGGTCATGAACGCCCGGGCCTGCTATTATGCGGAAAAGGATCCCCGGCTGGCCCATTACCTTACCGAAGGTCGGGCTTTCGGGCCCCATGGCCAGGACCTGGTGATCGCCGACAGCCTGGAGCACTACAATGATGAACTGTCCCGGGAACTGACCCGGAAAACCGTCACCTGCAATCTGGCGGTCCGGGAGCTGGGGTACAAGCCCTACATCGCTCCGGCCCTGTCCAGTGCGGCCATTTCCATCCTGCTCACCCTTCGGGGCGCCTGGCATTACGGATCCCTGTATCTGGGGGATGAAAAGGAAGGCGCCTTCCTGGGCATGAAGAACCGCCTCACGGAAAAAGGCTTCGAATATGAAGACGCGGCCCTGTGCCCGGAACTGTATGACCGGATCCGCCACGCCTATCTGAATCTGTGCCGGATGAAATAACCGGCGGAAAAGCGGGAAGGGATTGGTATGTTCTATGTGATCAAAATGGGCTGGCAGGAAGAAGGGACCACCCGGCGGGTGGACAGGGCCCTGGCCCGTGCCCTGGCAGGCAGGCACCATCAGGTGGTGGAGCGGGTCAGTGATTTTGCCAGGCTGTTTCCGGCCGGCGGTCCTGCGGAACCGGGGCCCCACCAGCTGCTCTTTGCAGTGAATCTGGCCCGGGGCGGCATCAGTGTGGGCTTTGCCCGGGTCATCGCCTACATTTCCCTACACCCCCATTGTCTGGAAAACTGCGTGGGCAGCGTGGTGGTGGATGGGGAAGATGAACTGTTCACCAAAAAGGCCGGACGGGAAATGATCTTCATGGCCAACCGGTCCGGCTGCGCCTTTCCGGGAGCCCCCCTGGTGGAAGCCACCGGTTCCCTGTACAATTTCAACATCCGGGCCAAAATCCAGGGAATCGGCAACCAGGAGGCCTACGAAAACGCCGTGGACCGGCTGGTGGAAAAACTCCTGGCCTTTACCGGGGCACCGGCACCGGAAGGAGGACGGCACAGGATCGCCCTGTTCCACGCCAGCAGCCGGAAGACCTCCAACACCCTGCTGCTGTGGAGCCTGATCCGGCGAAAAATGGAAGACCGGGCCTTGATCCGGGAAGTGAGCCTCCGGAACGGCACCGTGGTGGACTGCCGGGGCTGCAGCTATGAAGCCTGTCTCCACTTTGGAGAACAGGGGGACTGCTTCTATGGAGGAGTCATGGTGGAAGAAGGATATCCGGCCATCCGGGAAAGCGATACCCTGATTTTTGCCTGTCCCAATTACAATGATGCGGTCAGCGCCAACATCATGGCCTTCTTCAACCGGATGACCGCCCTGTTCCGGACCGACTTCCGGGAGTTCGCCAAAAAGCGGATCTTTGCCTTGGTGGTCAGCGGTTACAGCGGGGGAGACATTGTGGCGGAATAGGTGATCGATGCCCTGAACTGCAACAAACATTTCATTCTGCCGCCCCATTTTGCCCTGATGGAAACCGCCAACGATCCGGGCAGCATCCTGCAGAATGAAGGGCTGGAGCAAAGGGTGGAGGAAATGGCCGAAAGAATCGGACAGTAAGAGAAATCATCCACCGTCCTGGCAGACTGTCCGGACAGCGAAGATTGTGTCCCCCTTTTTAAAACAATTTAAATGTTGTACAATAAGAAGCTGTAACCGGCTGTTGCGGGACAGCTTCTTTTTGTCCATTGCGCAGCGGCAACTATCCGAGAAAGAAGGCCTGCAAACCGTGACCCTGTCGAAAAAATGGAAACAACTGATCTTCTGCGGACTTCTGGGTGCCCTGTTCTTCCTGGTTCCTCCGCCGGGAGATCTGAAAGTGGCTGGCTGGCATGTGTTCGGCGTCTTTGCCGCCACCATTGTGGGGCTGATCCTGAAACCCCTGCCCATGGGGGTCATGGCCCTGCTGGGGATGGTGAGCCTGTGTTTGGCCCGGACCCTTACTCTGAAAGAAGCCCTCAGCGGCTTCGGGAATCCCACCATCTGGCTGGTGGTGGTGGCCTTCTTCATCTCCCGGGGCATTGTGAAGACCGGTCTGGGAGAGCGGATCGCCTATCTTTTTGTGGAACGGTTCGGGAAAAAGCCCCTGTTCCTGGCCTACTCGCTCATTGCCAGTGATCTGGTGATCGCTCCCGCCATGCCCAGCAACACTGCCCGGGCCGGAGGCATCCTGGCCCCCATTGTCCAATCCCTGAACACCACCTTCGGCTCCGACCCCAAAGAGGGAACGGAAAACAAACTGGGGAATTTCCTGGTACCCGTGGTGTTCCAGTGCGATGTGGTGATTTCCGCCGTGTTCCTTACCTCCATGGCCGCCAATCCCATGGCTGTCAGCTTCGCCAGCGACCTGTTGGGGGTGAACATGACCTGGGGCGGCTGGCTGGCGGCTTCCTGCGTGCCGGCCCTGCTGTCCCTGGTGCTGTATCCTCTGGTAATCTACAAGATCAACCCGCCGGAACTGAAGGAGACTCCGGAAGCCCCGGCCCTGGCCCGGAAAAAACTGGATGCCATGGGGCCCCTGAAACAGGAAGAAAAAGCCATGGCCGCTATTTTTCTGCTGCTCATCGTCCTGTGGGCCGGGGGCCGGTATCTGGGGCTCACCGAAACCCTTACGGCCCTGCTGGGCCTGTGTCTGCTGCTCCTTTCCAACGTGCTTACCTGGGATGATGTAAAAAGTGAAAAAGCCGCCTGGGATACCCTGATCTGGTTCGCCATCCTGGTGATGGAAGCCGGGTTCCTGAATACCAAAGGGATGATTCCCTGGTTCAGCCGGGAAATGGGGCTCCTGGTATCCGGATCCAACGGCCTGGTGGCCATGGCCATCCTGGGGACCGTGTATTTCTACTCCCATTATCTCTTTGCCAGCAGTACCGCCCATGTGAGCGCCATGTATGCCGCCTTTCTCAGTGTCATGGCCAGTGCCGGGGCTCCGCCCACCATGGCCGCCTATGTGCTGGCCTGGTTCAGCAGCCTGTTCGGATGCCTGACCCATTACGGCTCCGGTCCCGCACCCATTTTCTTCGGTGCCGGGTATGTGTCCCAGAACCGCTGGTGGGAAATCGGCTTCGTCCTGTCCCTGCTGTCCCTGCTGATCTGGGGCGGCGTGGGCTGCCTGTGGGGGAAGGTCCTGGGAATGTGGTAAAAATTTAATTTTCCGAAAACGGGGAAACTGTGGTACAATGGGTAACAAATACTGTACCTGGAAAGGCGGAGACCCATGAAACAATTTGATGCACGCAATCTGTCCATGATGTTTGACCTCTATGAAATGACCATGGCCAACGGGTATTTTGAAGACAAGAAACGGGACAGGGACGACTATGTGTCCTTTGATGTATTTTATCGGAACAATCCGGACGGAGGGGGCTTCGCCATCTTCGCCGGTCTGGAACAGGTGCTGGACTACCTGGAAAACATGCATTTTTCCACTGAAGACATTTCCTATCTTCGGAGCCTCCACGTGTTCAGCGAACCCTTCCTCCAGTGGCTGGAAACCTATCAGTTCCGGGGGAATGTGTATGCCATGCCCGAAGGCAGCGTCATCTACCCCGATGAACCCCTGCTGACGGTATACGCCCCTCTGGTGGATGCACAGCTGGTGGAAACCGCCATCCTGTGCGAAATCAACCACCAGTCCCTGATCGCCACCAAGGCCCAGCGGATCGTGAAGGCTGCCCAGGGCCGGGGAGTATCCGATTTCGGTGCCCGCCGGGCCCACAACATGGATGCGGCCGTCTACGGTGCCCGGGCTGCTTATATCGGAGGTGCCGACAGCACCGCTACCGTCCTGGCCGGCCAGATGTTCAACATCCCGGTCAGCGGAACCATGGCCCACAGCTGGGTCATGTACTATGATGACGAATATACTGCCTTCAAGCGGTTTGCGGAAATCTATCCGGACAACGCCATCCTCCTGGTGGATACCTACGATGTACTGGATTCCGGGGTGCCCAATGCCATCCGGGTGGCCAAGGAAGTGCTGGAACCCATGGGCAAACGGCTGAAGGGTATCCGGATCGATTCCGGGGACCTGGCTTATCTTTCCAAGAAAGCCCGGAAGATGCTGGACGATGCCGGTCTTACCGATGCCATCATCGTCATGAGCAACTCCCTGGACGAATACACCATCAGCTCCATCCTGGAACAGGGGGGCTGTGTGGATTCCTTCGGGGTAGGGGAACGGCTGATCACGGCCAAGAGTGATCCGGTCTTCGGGGCTGTGTACAAACTGGTGGCCGTCCACAAAGACAAAGCCATCATTCCCAAAATCAAGATTTCCGAGACTTTCGAAAAGATCACCAACCCGGGACGGAAACGGGCCTGGAGAGTGTATGACAAAACCGGCCATGCCATCGCGGACCTCCTGACCCTCCAGGACGAAGATCCCCGGGAAAGCGCCGAGTTTCCCTTTGTGGATACCCAGCGGCCCTGGAAGAAGATGACTTTCAGGGACTGCACCTTCCGGGAACTCCAGGAATTGGTATTGGAAAAAGGGAAACGGATCCATCCGTCCCCGTCCCTGGAAGAAATCCGCCGGTACGTGCGGAAACAGCTGAATCACGAAATCTGGCCCGAAGAACAGCGTTTCAGCAATCCCCACATGCATTTCCTGGACATGAGTCCCCGGTACTATGCCATGAAGATGGCCCTGCTGGAAGATGTGAAGAAGGGGAAATAAGACGGTCAAAGGAGAACACCATGTCCCATCCCTGGGAAACGTACCAGGCTGTTTATGTACACATTCCTTTTTGTGTCCATAAATGCGCCTACTGTGATTTTGCTTCTTATCAGATTTACAACGACCATATCATGACCGACTATGCCCGGCGCCTGGTGGAGGAAATCTCCGCCTGGACGCCGGCTTTGCCGGTTTCGCCCACGGCCACGGTGTATTTCGGCGGAGGCACCCCCAGCGTGCTGCCTCTGGAGGATCTGGCGGCCATCGTCACCGCCCTGAAGGAACGGGGCTTCTGGCAGCACCCGGCGGAAGCCACCCTGGAAGCCAATCCGGGGACGGTGGACCGGGAAAGACTCCGGTTTTACCGGCAGCTGGGCTTCGACCGGCTGAGCCTGGGCATCCAGTCCTTCCAGCCGGAAGAACTGGCTGCCATGGGCCGGATCCATACGGCGGAACAGGCGGAAGAAGCCATTGCCCTGGCTCGGGAGGCAGGCTTCCGGCGGATCAGCGGAGACCTGATCTACGGCTATCCCGGCCAGACGGTGGAAACCGTCCGGGATTCCCTGGAACGGCTGCTGGATACCGGGGTGGACCATGTGTCCGTCTACGGCCTTACGGTGGAAGAGGGGACCCTGCTGGCGAAACAGGTACGGGAAGGCAAAGCCCTGCTTCCTTCGGAAGATGCTTCCGGGACCATGTACGATTTTCTCATGGAGGCCCTGCCCCAGGCCGGGTACCACCGGTACGAAATTTCCAACTTCGCCCGTCCCGGCCAGGAATCCCGGCACAACCAGGTGTACTGGCACTACGATCCCTATATGGCCTTCGGGACAGCCGCCTGCCGGTTCGACGGGAAAATCCGGGAGACCAATCCCCGGAATCTTCAGGCCTATCTCCAGGGAGCCCCGCCGGAACGGGAAATCCTCACCTGCGAAGACCGCCGGGCGGAGCTGGTCTTTATGAACCTGCGCACCGTCAAGGGCCTGTCTCTGGAAGAATTCACCCAACGGACGGCAGAAGATTTCTTCCATATATATGAAGAAGGTTTCACCCACTGCCGGAAACAGGGCTGGATTACCCGGGAAGGGAACCGGATCCGGCTGACGGAACAGGGGATGCGGTACGGAAATCTGGCCTTTGAGGAATTTTTGTAAAAAGGCAAATATTTTTTTTAAGAACTATTGACAATTTGACTAAAGAGGTGTATCTTTACACTTAGATGTTAGCACTCCAATAATTAGAGTGCTAACAATCCAGAAGAGAGATGATTACAGTGCTGAGTGACCGCAAGAAAAAAATTCTTCAACTGATCATTGAAGACTATATTGAAACGGCGGAGCCTGTAGGATCTCGCAGCATCGCCAGGAAATACAATCTGGGGATCAGCCCGGCAACCATCCGGAACGAAATGTCCGACCTGGAGCTGCTGGGTTATCTGGAGCAGCCCCACACTTCGGCGGGCCGTGTCCCGTCGGCGGCTGCCTATCGGTACTATGTGGATTCCATTGCCAAGCCCGATGCCCTGGCGCCCAATGATGTGGCGCTGATCAACAGCTGGTTCCGGGAACGGGTCCACAGCATTGATGATATCTTCCAGTCCACCGCCAAGATCCTGTCACGGATGAGCAAGAACGTGTCCGTGGTGCTGGCCAACAAGGACAGCGAAAGCGTCTTTTCCTATCTCCGCTTCCTGCCCCTGAACGAGCACCAGGCCATCCTGTGCATCGTGGCCAATGACGGGCGGATGGACAACAGTGTGATCCAGATCCCGGCCGGCATGAGCCGCCTGGAAATGGACACCCTGGCCCAGAGAGTCACCAACAAACTCCATGGGATGAAGCTGAATGATATCACAGACCAGATCCTGAAAGACGTCCGGGATGCCCTGGCCGGGGACAAAGCCCTGTATGCTTCTCTGATCCAGGTGGTCAGACAGATGCGGAGCGGCCAGTCAGAGAACAAGATGTACCTGGGCGGCACCAAACAGCTGCTCAGCCAGCCGGAATTCAAGGATCCGGAACGGATCCGGGAGCTGCTGAGCGTGCTGGAGGAAGAGCAGATGCTGAAAGACATGCTGATGGCCGACAAGGACTCGGGCCTGAAGGTGACCATCGGCAGCGAGAACAAATTTTCCGGCATCCAGGACTGCAGCATGATCCAGGCCACCTACCGTCTCAACGGACAGGTGGTGGGGACCCTGGCGGTCCTGGGACCGACCCGTATGGAATACCGGAAGGTGATTTCCGTCATGGATTACCTTCACAACTACCTGCGGGTGGTCATGAATAAAATGGATGAAAAGTAGGGGAGGACCAATGACAGAGGACCAGCAGAAGAACGCAGAAACCGCCCAGGCGGAAGCGGCAGAAGCGGCCAAAGCCCAGGCAGCGGGAGAAGAAACCGCAGAAAAGGCCCAGGCAGCGGAAGCTGACCAGGCTGAGGCAAAAGACGAAAAAGCAGCGGCTCCTGATCCCAAAGACGAGAAAATCGCCCAGCAGGAACAGCAGATCGCTGACCTGCAGAACAGACTCCTGCGGCTGCAGGCGGATTTCGACAACTTCCGGAAACGGAACAACGAAGAACGGGAACGGCTGGGCCGGTATGTAACCGGTCAGGTAGCCCGGGAATTTTTGAAGGTGCTGGACAATTTCGAACGGGCGGAAGCCAGTATGGAATCCAGCAAAGACGGAGCGGCCATCCAAAAAGGCATGGAAATGATCCACAAGCAGTTTGAAAAGGCACTCCAGACCCTGCACATCGAAGAGATCCCGGCGGAAGGTAAGCCTTTCGACCCCCAGATCCATGAAGCCGTAATGCAGGGCAGCAACCCGGATCTGCCGGATGAAAGCATCGACCTGGTCCTGGAAAAGGGCTACAAGATCGGTGATGACGTCATCCGTCATTCCAAGGTGCGGGTTGTCCGCAATGACTGAAAACAACGTGTTGAACGATTGACAATTCCAGATTTGACAGGAGGAATTCATTATGTCTAAGATTATTGGTATTGACTTGGGGACCACCAACTCCGTAGTCGCTGTGATGGAAGGCGGCGAACCTACGGTTATCACCACCCAGGAAGGCGGCCGGCTGACTCCTTCCGTGGTTGGCTTTACGAAAAACGGGGAAAGACTGGTAGGCCAGCTGGCCAAACGCCAGGCTGTATCCAACCCGGAACGGACCATCAGCTCCATCAAACGGCACATGGGCACCAAATACACTGTGACCATCGATGGCAAGGACTACACGCCGGAACAGATTTCCGCCATGATCCTGGAAAAGATGAAGGGCGATGCGGAACGGTATCTGGGTGAAAAAGTCACCGAAGCCGTCATCACCGTACCGGCTTACTTCAACGACAGCCAGCGTCAGGCCACCAAGGATGCAGGCCGGATCGCCGGACTGGATGTAAAACGGATCATCAACGAACCCACGGCTGCAGCCCTGGCTTACGGCATTGACAAATCCGACGACCATACCATCCTGGTTTATGACCTGGGTGGCGGCACCTTCGATGTGTCCATCCTGGAACTGGGCGACGGCGTGTTCGAAGTAAAATCCACCAACGGGGATACCCATCTGGGCGGCGATGACTTCGACAAACGGATCATGGACTGGATGTGCGATGAATTCAAGAAACAGAACGGCATCGACCTGACCGGCGACAAGATGGCTATGCAGCGGATCCGTGAAGCGGCTGAAAAAGCCAAGATCGAACTGTCCAACATGCTGACCACCAACATCAACCTGCCCTTCATTTCCGCAGGCCCCAACGGCCCTGTGCATATGGACCTGGATCTGACCCGTGCCAAATTCGATGAAATGACCAGCGACCTGGTTGACCGGACCATCGTCTGCGTGAACAAGGCCCTGAGCGACGCCAACATGACCTCCAAAGACATCAACAAGGTCCTTCTGGTCGGCGGTTCTTCCCGTATCCCTGCGGTACAGGAAGCCATTAAACGGACCATGGGCCAGGAACCGGCTCACGGGGTGAACCCGGATGAATGTGTGGCCATGGGTGCCGCCATCCAGGCCGGCGTGCTGGCTGGGGATGTAAAAGACGTCCTGCTGCTGGATGTAACGCCTCTGTCCCTGGGGATCGAAACCATGGGCGGTGTGATGACCAAGATCATTGACCGGAACACCACCATCCCCACCTCCAAGAAACAGGTATTCTCCACGGCTACCGACAACCAGCCCTCTGTGGATATCCACGTACTCCAGGGCGAACGGGAAATGGCTGCGGACAACAAGACCCTGGGCCGTTTTGAACTGTCCGGCATTCCGGCAGCTCCCCGGGGGGTGCCTCAGATCGAAGTGGCTTTCGATATCGATGCCAACGGTATCGTAAACGTAAGCGCCAAGGATCTGGGTACCGGCAAGGAACAGAAGATCACCATCACCTCTTCCGGCAGCCTGAGCAAGGAAGAAGTGGACAAGATGGTGAAGGAAGCCCAGGCCAACGAAGCCGCTGACAAGAAGCGGAAGGAAGCCGTGGAAGCCAAGAACCAGGCCGATACCCTGATTTACCAGGCTGAAAAGACCGTGAAAGACATGAACGGCAAGGGCCATGACGACCTGATCAAGAAGGTCCAGGACGCCATCGCCACCCTGAAAGAAACCATGAAAGGCGACGATACCGACAAGATCAAAGCCGATACCGAAGCCCTGCAGAAACCTCTGTATGAACTGAGCGCTGAACTGTACAAGCAGAATCAGGGCGCTGCCCAGGGTGCTGCCGGTGCCGATGCCAACGCTGGTGCCAATGCAGGGAACGAAAGCAAGAAAGCCGACGACGATGTAGTGGATGCGGAAGTCGTTGACGACGACAAGAAATAAGCTTTCCTAGAGGGAGATACGGATGGCAGAGAAGAGAGACTACTATGAGGTGCTGGGCGTTTCCAAAAACGCCACAGCCGATGAACTGAAAAAGGCCTACCACAAACTGGCCCGGAAGTATCACCCTGACCTGAACAAAGACAATCCGGAAGCAGCGGATAAATTCAAAGAGGCCAATGAAGCCTACAGTGTCCTCAGCGATCCCCAGAAGAGAGCGGCCTATGACCAGTACGGCCATGCCGCTTTCCAGAACGGCGGAGGGGCCGGCCCTGGTGCCGGCAATCCCTTCGGCGGCGGGTTCCAGGGCTTTGGCGGTTTCGGCGGCGGAGAAGGCATGGACGACATCTTCAATATGTTCTTTGGAGGTGCCGGACGGGGCGCCGGCCGCCGGGCCGACAATGGCCCCCGGCAGGGGGCTGACCTGCGGATGGATACCCAGATCACCTTTGAGGAAGCGGCCTTTGGTACGGAGAAGAAGGTGACCGTGAACCGGGAAGAGGAATGTGAAACCTGTCATGGTTCCGGGGCAGCCCCCGGCAGCACGCCGGAAACCTGTCCGGACTGCCATGGTACAGGGGAGATCCGGGTTACCCAGAATTCTCTCTTTGGCCAGGTGGTCAATGTCCGGAGCTGTCCCAAATGCCATGGGACCGGCAAGATCGTCACCCATCCCTGCAAGGACTGTCATGGCAAGGGCCGGGTGAAGAAACGGAGAGTCCTGACGGTGAAGATTCCCGCCGGGGTGGACAATGGTTCCCGTCTGCGGGTGGCCGGCGAGGGCGAAGCCGGGATCCGGGGCGGACGGCCTGGGGATCTGTACGTATACCTGTACGTGAAACCCCACAAGTTCTTTGGACGGGAAGGCACCACCGTAACCTGTGAAGTGCCCATCAACATCGTCCAGGCCACCCTGGGGGCGGAAATCGAAGTTCCTACCCTGTATGGCCAGGTGAAGGTGAAGATTCCGGAAGGAACCCAGCCCAACAAGATCCTGCGTCTGAAGGGCAAAGGGATCGTATCCCTGCGGACGGGCCAGAAGGGCGACCAGATGGTCCGGATCAAAGTGGTGATTCCCACCGGGCTCAGCGATACCCAGAAAGAGGCACTCCGGAAATTTGGAGAAGCCAGCGGGACCGCCATCAACCCGGAAGAAAAAAGTTTCCTGAACAAAATAAAGGACCTGTTCAAGTAAGTCAGGGCAGGGAAATACGGAGCTGTGAAGAAATGAATCCTCATTTCTTCACAGCTCCTTTTTCTTTGTGACAAAAATGCAAACATCTGTAATTCGATTAAAAATCTTGTAAAAAATATAGATATACAATAATAGTTCTTGTATAATAGAGAAAAGAATTTTGAGAAACACAAGTGTATACTATGGATAGACTATTCATTACAGAAAAGTTTACAGTAAAACTGAGGGGAGTAAGGATGATGAGAAAACATTGGAATCCGATGATCGGGGCGGCCATTGCCCTGAGCCTGGGGGTCCTGCCTGCGGCGGTGGCCGGGGCAGCACCCAGCCGGGAAGAAGCTGCGGCCCTGCGGAATGTCCGTGAGCGGCAGAGTGATGCCTCCATGCTGCAGAACGAAGCCCGGAACCGGGCCCGGGCAGAAGCCCAGCGGGCTGCGGCGGCCACCGGGCAGATCGCGGTGGAAGAAACAGAACGGCCCAAATTGGATCTCCCGGATACCCTGAAAGTCCAGGTGAACGGTTTCAGGATCACCGGGCAGGATGTGATCCCGGAACCGGAACTCCAGGCCCTGCTGGCGGACAAAAAAGGCCAGCTGCTTACCTTCAAAGACCTCCAGGAGGGAGCCGACATTCTGACCCGGTACTTCCGGGGCAAAGGGTATCTGGTGGCTCACGCCTATCTGCCGGTACAGAAAATCAATGACGGTATTGTGGAATACACCGTTACCGTGGGAACCCTGGATGGCTTTACCATCAACAATCACACCAGCATCCACCAGGGAGCCCTGGAACGGGAAACCAACTTCCTGAAAAAGGAAAAATACCTTACCCGGGACAACCTGGAACGGGCCGTCTGGCTGCTCACCGACCTGGCCGGGGCTGATGCCAAGGCCACCCTCCAGAAAGGCTCCCAGCCCGGCAGCGTCCATGTGGTGCTGGATGTGGATGCATACAAGGGCAAACAGGGGCTCTTCACCACCAGCAACTACGGCAGCCGGTCCATGGGGTACAACCAGTATTCCGTGAACTACGACTTCCTGAACCTGGCCCACGAAGGGGATCATCTCACCGCCAATATGTCCACCTCCGGACGGAAGATGTTCGACTGGGGACTGAACTACACCCTGCCGGTGATCCGGGACGGGTGGCGGTTGTCTGCCGGGTATAACGTGCTCAGCTACGATCTGGGAGATGAATTCGCCCAATACGACGGGGTGGGCCATTCCAAAGTGGCATCCCTTGGGCTGGATTATGCCATCCGCCGGAGCCGGAAGCACAACCTGTACGCCGGGATCCGCTACGAACACAGTGACATCAAGGACGAATACCGGAAAATCTGGAATTCCACCTATGGGGACAAAACCGGGGATGCCGGGGTACTGGCTCTTTACGGGGACGACGAGGACCCCCTGGGAGCCACTGACTGGCGGGTGGAATACAAATGGGGGAACATCACCAACGATGCCTTCTATTCCGACGACATCTACACCCGGTGGCTGGCCGGCACCGACCGGACCAACGGCACCTACCACAAGGCCACCGGGTACATCCAACGGCGGCAGAACATGAATGACCGGACCTATCTCCTGCTGACGGCCCGGGGGCAGTATGCCTTCTCCAACCTGGATTCCTCTGAACACTTCTACCTGGGCGGTCCTTACGGGTTGCGGGCCTATCCCACCAGTGAGGGCTCCGGGGACACGGGCTATCTGACCCGGGCGGAACTCCGCTGGCTGCTGCCCCTCCAAAAGCAGGACCAGCAGCTGCACCTGGCCTTTTACCTGGAACACGGGGGCGTGTGGATGAACCATGACAGCAGCCTGACTCCTGCCGGAGAGAAGAACCATCGGAACCTGCAGGATGTGGGCATCGGGCTGATCTGGTCCCGGTACCAGGACTGGTTCGTCCGGGCAGACTACGCCTGGAGACTGGGAGCCGAGGAACCGGTCAGCGACACCAGCCATAAGAACGGCCATTTCTGGCTGACCGGCGGCGTGTATTTCTAAGTGAGGGAAACTATGAAGAGAACAGATATGGATAACCATTCGAGATACAGCAGAAAATGGAAAAACAGCCTGACGGCCGGCGTACTGCTGGCCCTGGCGCTGGGGGGCACCGGCTATGCCATGCCCACCGGCGGCCAGATCCAGTCCGGCCAGGGGGCCATTGCCCAGAACGGCAAGACGATGACCGTGACCCAGCAGAGCGGGAAAATGGCTGTGGACTGGACCCAGTTCAACATTGCCAAAGATGAGGCTGTGAAATTCGCCCAGCCCGGCCGGGATGCAGTGGCCCTGAACCGGATCACCGGGGGCCAGAAATCCGTGATCGACGGGGCCCTTTCCGCCAACGGGAACGTGCTTTTGGTGAACCCCAACGGGGTGGTGTTCAGCAAAACCGCCACTGTGGACGTGGGCAGCCTGGTGGCTTCCACTGCCCAGCTGAACGATCCCTTCATGAAGAGCTTTGCAGGCAGCACCGCCAACCTGAACCTGACCATCGGGGAGAGGAACACCAGCGCCATCCTGAATGAAGGTACCATTACGGCCCAGGGCGGCCTGGTGGCTCTCCATGCTGCCCAGGTGGAAAATACCGGCACCATCAGCAATCCGGGCGGTACCGTGGTCCTGGCTGCGGCCAAACAGCTGACCCTGTCTCCGGACAGCGACGGGAAGCTGAATTATGCCGTGGATGGGGAACTGGCCCAGGCAAAGGCCCTGAACAGCGGCAGGATCCAGGCCGACGGGGGCTATGTGGTGATGACCGCCAAAAGTGCCCAGGATTTGCTGGGGACTGTGGTGAACAACACCGGTACCCTCGAAGCCAGGACCCTGCGAAAAGACGAAAAAGGCCAGATCCTCCTGGATGGGGGCAAGAGCGGCCAGGTGGAAGTGAGCGGTACCCTGGATGCCTCCGGCATGGAAGATGGCCAGAGCGCAGGCAGCATCAAAGTCATCGGCCAGAAGACCATCGTCCACGATAACACCAACCTTATTGCCCAAGGCAATGTGGACGGGGGCAAGATCGAAACCTCCGGCGACGTGCTGAACCTGGGAGACGGGCTGACCATTGATGCGTCCGGTGTGAAGGGGAAACATGGGGAATGGCTGTTGGACCCGTTGGAAATCCTGATTCAGGATGAGCAGCCTCTTCAGGCTGCCGGTGATCAGAGTTTACCTACGGTGAATGGGGGGAAAGAAACCCAGATTACCTACAATGATCCTCCTTCTGCCACCCAGAATGCCGACGCCACCTACAGCTCTACCACTTGGATTAAAACCAGTAAAATTACGGATATTCTGAATGCCGGGACGGACGTAACCATCCAGGCTGCTTCCACCAGCCAGGCCGCCAGCATCACCGTGAATTCGGCCATCAAACCCAAGGTGAAAGAGGATAGGGAAGCTACCCTGACCCTGGAAGCCCAGCGGAATGTCACCATCAACAAAGAAATTGCGGCTGACAAAGACGGCGGCAAACTGAATGTGAAACTGAATTCCGATACGGACGGAGATGGGGTCGGTGCGGTCATCATCAATGCGGACATCTCTACCAATGGCGGTTTCTTCACTTCCGGAAGCGGCGGTACAGTAACGATTAAGGTACCGAATGGGACGGCCAATGGTGCCTATGCTGATACAGGATTAGAAGGTAAGGCCAATATTGCAGGACATACGGTTGGTACGTATTTCGGTTATGTTGTTCCAGAAGGGAAATCCGCTATTGATTTGTCAGGGGAACAAAACAATCGGAAAATCACGACCAATGGCGGAGCCATCACACTGGATGGGGAAGTGGCCATCGGCTTGAATGGCGGTGTCCTCACTTTAGATACCAGTAAAAAAGATGGGAGTCCCGTCGGTAACGTCAACATTACTGGAATTGTCAATTCTGGGAATAGTTATGATACCTATATTTACGGGACAGAAAAATGGAATCAACTGGTAGAAAAGCTGGTTCAGGAATACCTGGATCACAATTCCGTTCCTTCTTATCGTTTTGTAGGGATCAACTATACAAAAAAAAATGCAGATGGGACGTACAGCTACACTACAGAAGCCAAATCTTTCGAACAAGGGGAATCCCATTATGCTTTCCATGAATTGAAACCTGGAGATGTGAATGGTACAAACTGGACTTACAAGGATTCAGAATCGACTCTGGATACCCAGCATACCCGCTGGTATGCAACGACTACGGCTGGAACAGGATACAACTCGTTCATCATGGAAGGGACTACTCCGGAAACTTCCCAGATGTCCATCAATGAATGGCTGATCTATTACCGGCGGACGGAGCCGGAGAATTATGCAGTAAAATATGCCAACGGCAACACCAATGCAAAGACCAATCTGGTGACCTATGATACGATTAAAAATGATGCCACCAAAATGGAAACGCTGAAAAGTGACATCAGTGCGCTCATTGCCCATAACTGGTTTGCCAGTGAAAAACTGGCCCAATCCGGTACTGGTGCCAATCCCGGGGACAGCTATCTGGCTACCATTACTACGGCACTGGAGAACTCCCTCTCCACTCCCAACTCCCAGAAAACCCTCTGGGTCGGTGGCATGGGGTCCGGTGTACGCAACAAGACCAACGATAAAAATACCAACGATAAAAATACCAATCCCTATTCCCAGTATCCGGCCGATCCCAGCCATCAGGACGGATTCTATTGGGTGACCGGGCCCGAAGGGCTTGTCACCAATGAAAACGGGACGAAGGGAACAAAATTCTGGGACACCAGTAAATCTTACTGGAACAAAGATCTTAAAAAGTCCAATTATGGGGAACAGGTCTATGGCTATACCAAATGGTCCAGCTGGAGCGGCGGTGGACAGCCGGACAACAGCGCTCCCTTCCTGACTGTAGGCTATGGCAACAACAATGCCTGGGATGATGCTGCCATCGATGGGGGAACCACCGTAGGCTTCGTCCAGGAAACCAATCTGTACAACTCCAGCCTGAACATCAAGACGGACGGCGGCAAGGTCACCCTCCAGGGGGATCTCGGGAAATCTGTAGGTCTGGATACGGTCAAGATTGATGCCGGCTCTGGTTCTGTGACTACCGGTAATACTACTAATACGGCTACCAAATATAATCATGGTACCATCTATGCGGATCATGGTGTATATATCAATGGTGGTGAGGTAACCGTAGGCGGCGAAATCCATTCCGGCGGTACCAATGTGGAAGCCACGAGAAATGCAGACGCTTCCTTTAAGGAGTATCTGGACAACGTGACCATCCAGTCTTCCGGTAATCTGACCGTCCATGGGATTGAAGTCAATGCGTCTACTGATTCTAAAGGCAATACTACTTCCAGAACAGACGTAGAAGGCGGCAAAATCAAGCTGACTTCCACCGGCACCGAAGGCACCATCACACTGGGTGATGGGGTGGACTACAATGAGAAAAATACCAATGGCGGTGTGCTGAAAGCAGCCAGCACGACACAAGGCGCTGTCATTATCGACGCACAGGGAAGCAAAGGTGGATTTGTGAACAAGACCACTGCTGAGAATGCCATTGTCACCGGTGAAACAACAGATGCTAATGGTAAAAAAGTTACAGGCACCTGGCAGGTCTATAGTGCTTCTCCGGATAAGGATACTTTTGGAACCAATCTTAATAGTGGAACGGATGCCCAGTGGACTTCCAAATCGGCTTCTAACACCATTGCCACGAAAAACAAATATGGCAAGACTCCCAACAGCTATTCCGATACTAGCAGCAACAAGTTCATCTTCCAGGAGACTCCGGTGATTACTCTCTACGCTGACGATTACCTGAAGACCTATGGCGATGAGGTTTCTGCTCATACGCTGAAAAAGCTCTTGCATGGCAAGGAAGTTTTTACTGGCCTGGATGGCCAAAAACATAATATGACGGATTATAGCTCTGCTTTCCAGGAAAAAGACTATACGGAGTATGTTTCCGGAGAGGATACAGTTACCGTTACCAGTGTTGGTTCGAACGCGACAGCTACCCGTATAGGCGGGAAGTATGAAGCTACTGAAAAGAGCGGTGCTGATGGTAAAAATGCTGTTTACGATTTAACGGTAAACTTGAATGATGCCAAGGCATTGGATGGATATGCCATTGATACGGAAAACGGCAAACTGGAAATCAAGAAACGTTCTGTCACCATTACCAGCTCCAGTGAACAGACATATGGGGACAAAACCTATACCTCTTGGAACGATAAAAAAAACGGATTTGCAAATGGCGATGAGAAGAACTTCACTTATGAGCATGGTATCAAGAGCGGAAGTGCTTACGAAACCAATCTGAATAAGACAACCGGTCGGACCACAGCAGATGCAGGAGAATATCAGAATTCTGTTTATTATAGCAATCCGACTATTTCCGGTAAAAAAAATGCCGATGGGACAGATGATAGCGACTTCTTCAACGAAAACTATACTTTCGATACCACCAACAGCATTGGTTCTATTAAAGTCAATAAAGCGGATCTGACCTTAACCCTGAAAGACGTTTCCACCACCTACGGGAAGGAGTTTGACGGCAAAACCTATGGGTATAAAAAGGATGCGGCGGATCTGCAGGGGCTGACCAACGGGGATGCCGCAACGGCCATCACCGATGTCCTCAAGGACAGCGATTTTACGTATGTGAACGGCGGGGCGAAATCCGATCCCGACAACCAAGCTGTCAAGACCCAGAACGCAGGCAGCTACCAGATCACCGGCAGCACCTCCAAGACCCTGGACAACTACAACATCAAAGTGGTGAAGCCGGGGACTTCTAAGGTGGAAAAAGCAACTCTGGTGGTAGACACGAAAGGGAACACCCGTACCTATGGTGATGTGACCAACGTGGCCGACGACGTGGCGAATGCAGCCAGCTTCCATGAGGCAGGCGGTACGAATCAGACGGTCAACGGGGATACGGTAGACAGTATCTTGAAAGAACTGAATCTGTCTACGGATTCCAAAGCGCAGATTAAGGATGAAAAAGGCAATGTGGTGAAAACCGGCAATGCCAACCTGGACGGTTATGATATCGATGCAACTTTCAAGACAGAACTTACGAACTACACAGTTACGAAAGGGAATGTAGGGAAGGAAAAAATCGAGAAAGCCGCTCTTGTAGTAGACACGAAAGGAGATACCCGGACTTACGGGGATGTGACCAACGTAGCCAAGGATGTGAAAAATGCAGCCAGCTTCCATGTGGCAGGCGGCACGGATCAGACGGTCAATGGGGATGCAGTAGACAGCATCCTGAGAGAACTGAACCTGACCACGTCCTCTGGTGCTCTGGTAACGGATACAACTGGCAAAATAAAGACAGGTGATGCCAATACGGATCCAGGCTATGACATCAAGGCGGCTTTCAACAAGGACCTGACGAACTATACGGTAACGAAAGGCGTCGTAGGGAAGGAAAAGATTCAGAAGGCCACTCTCCATTTGTCCACGGGTGACTATGAGGCAGCCTATGGGGCAGCAGATAAAGTAACAACGGACTTGCAGAGTGCTACTACGATTAAAGGCGAGACCAATGGGGATAAGTTGACTGACTTGGTTCCTCAAATCGGTATCAAGAATACTTCTGGAGCTCTTCTCAAAGAAGAAACCACTCCTGGCACGGGCAGAACTGCTGATGTGAAGTACAAAGCTGATGGAAAAACTCCGGATAGTTATGAAATTACCACGGAATTCAACAAGTCCTTGGACAACTACGATGTGGTACTGGATAAACCTGGTACCGTCACCCTGACCCCGGTGGCCATCACCGTGGACAACGAAATGATCCAGACCTACGGTTCGGCGGACCGGTCCTTCAAGGAAATCGCTACGCCGCCTCTGGTGAATGGGGATACCATTTCCACCGCTGGGATCACCATGACCCCCAAAGCCGGCGGGGCCTATGAGACCAACCGGGCCGGCCGGACTACGGCGGATGCCGGAAAATACGAGGATGACCTGGCATTCAGCGGCGGCGGGATCGTCCATGCAGATGGGACGACCGATGCCAGCAAGAACTACAAAGTCACCATCAAAGGGGGCATCATCGTCAACAGGGCGGACCTGACCGTTACTACCAAAGACGTGACCACGCCTTTTGGCACCGTGAAGTTCACCACTTCTGGCGTGCAGGGGCTCACCAACGGGGACGAAAAGAACGTATCCGACCTGAAGTTCAACTACGGGTCCTACGGCAACGCCTACCTGGACAACAACTCCTATACCAACGCGCCTGGGCGGTATGAGTTCACTACGGAAACCACCAATCAGTATCTGGACTTCCTGAATAACTACAACATCCTGGGCGGGGATGCTGCTGTGACCATCACCCCGGTGGACAAACCTGTGAAGCCGGACATCACCCCGGAGAAACCCAATCCGGTGCCCGAAGGGAAAGGCGAAGTGGAAGAACCTTCCATGGACGATTTCCGTGGGGAAGAAGAACACCGGGACGGTGGACGGACCTGGTACCGGGAAAAGAAATCCATTCCCTTCTTCAAAGTGCTGGACGGCAAAGTGACCAATTACGGGACCTTTGATGTGGAAAGCATGCCGGAGAAGGTGGAAATCACCTCCAGCGGCATGCGGCTGCCGGAACCGGATCAGCCTGAGACCCAGCACCGGGAATACACCACCACCCTGACCCTGCCAGGCGGGGACGGGACCTACCGGCTGGTGTACAACGGAGTATCCTTCGATATCCACCCGGTAGATACAGCGGCCCTCCGTCTGCTGGAAGCAGGGGACCCGAAGAAAAACAAAGAACTGTCCGAAGCCGCCCTCCACACCGGGTTCCAGAAAATGGGTCTGGGGCTGGAAGACCTGAAGGCAGTGTATGTGAGATTCAATTGAATAAGGGTCGCGACCCGCGACCGGGGTGTGGAAATTTTCCACACCCCCTTTTTCTTTCCTCACAATATGGTATAATAATACGATATCTGTACAAAGGAGCGTTACATATGGAATCTTGGCTGCAAGTGAGTATAAAAGTCACCCATGAGGCTGTGGAAGCCGTGGCGGATCTGCTTCGGGAAGTGGGGGCCCGGAACGGGGTGGAAATCGAAGACCCTCTGCTGCTGAACCAGCTGCGGGAAAGCGCCACCTGGGAACTGTGCGACATTCCCCATCAGGAAAATACGGAAGTGGTCACCGTTTCCGCCTACTATCCGGAAAATGACCAGCTCCAGGAAAAACTGGATGCCATCGAACAGGGCCTCCAGACCATTGAAGAACGGATCGGGAAATTCCGCTTCGGGCCCACCCTGTTCCGGCAGATCAGTGAAAAGGACTGGGCCAACACCTGGAAACAGTACTTCCACACCACCAAAGTGGGAAAGAAAATCGTGATCAAACCTTCCTGGGAAACCTACGAACCCCAGGGGGAAGAAAAGGTCATCGCCCTGGATCCGGGCATGGCCTTTGGCACCGGCACCCATGCCACCACCAGCATGTGCATCCAGCGGCTGGAAGAACTGGTGACTCCGGATTGTGAAGTGTTCGATGTGGGCACCGGCAGCGGCATCCTGGCCATGGCAGCAGCTCTGTTGGGAGCCAAAACCATCCACGCGGTGGACATCGACGAAAAGGCCGTGGAAGTGGCCAGGGAGAACATTGCCCAGAACGGCCTCAGCGACCGGGTCACCGTGAACCAGGGGAACCTTTTGGATGGCACCCCGGGCCAGGCAGACCTGATCATTGCCAACATCATTGCGGACATCATCATCCTGGTGCTGCCGGAAGTGGCGGTGAAGCTGCGGCAGAACGGCCGGTTCCTGGCCAGCGGCATCATCGAGGAACGGCTGCCGGATGTGGAAAAAGCGGCGAAGGAAAACGGCTTCACCTTCCTGGATGTGAAACGGAAAGCGGGCTGGTGCGCCGTGACCATGGGAAAGGAAGACTGACGTGTACCGGTTCTTTGTACCCCGGGATTTCGGGGAAACCATGTCCATCGACGGGCAGGACGCCCATCACATCACCCATGTGCTCCGGATGAAGCTGGGGGAACAGCTCCAGATCGTCAGCCTGGACCAGGTGGCGGCAGTGATGAAAATCACCGGCTTCGGAGAAAACCGGGTAGACCTGTCCCTGGTGGAGACCCTGGCAAAAAGCCATGAACCTTCGGTGAAGGTGACCCTGATCCAGGGGCTGCCCAAACAGGACAAACTGGAATGGGTGATCCAGAAAGCCATCGAGCTGGGGGTCACGGAGATCCGCCCGGCCATCATGGACCATTCCGTGGTGAAGGTGGATCCGGCCAAGGCGGCCAAAAAACAGGAACGGTGGCAGAAGATCGCCGAAGCGGCGGCCAAGCAGAGCAAGCGGGACATCATTCCCCAGGTGGCCCTGCCGGCGAAATTCCGGGACATTGTGACCCAGTGCCCGGCGGAACTGAAGATCGTGGCCTATGAAGTGGAAGATACCCGGGGCATCCGGGAGGTGCTGGCAGCCCACAGGGACGCCCGATCCATCGCCTTCCTGATTGGCCCCGAAGGGGGCATTTCCAAGGACGAGTTCGCCCTGACCCAGGAACTGGGCTGGCATTCGGTGAGCCTGGGGCCCCGGATCATGCGGACGGAAACGGCGGCTCTGGCCACCCTGACGGCCATTATGTACGAAACAGGGAATTTGGGAGGATAAGGAAAACACAGCATGAAGAAAATCGCTTTTTATACACTGGGATGCAAGGTGAACCAGTCGGATACCGCATCCATGGAAAAACTCTTCCGGGATGCCGGGTTTCAGATCGTGGATTTTGAAGAGCCGGCGGACATCTGTCTCATCAACACCTGCGTGGTCACCAACATGGGCCAGAGCAAAAGCCGGAAAATCATTCACCGGGCGGCCCGGCGGGATCCCAAGCCTCTGATTGTGGTCACCGGCTGCTATCCCCAGACTTCTCCGGACGAAGTGGTCCACATCGACGGGGTGGACCTGATCATCGGCAACCAGGACCGGAGCAAAGTGGTGGAACTGGTCCGGGAACGGCTGGGAGAAAGCCCGGACGAAGCCCCCATCAATGCGGTCCACGACCTGCCGGTGGGACGGGAATTCGAAGAACTGGATGCGGCGGTGGATGCCAGTCGGAACCGGGCCTTCCTGAAAATCCAGGAAGGGTGCGACCAGTACTGCGCCTACTGTATCATCCCCTATGCCCGGGGCCATCTCCGTTCCCGGTCCCTGGACAACATCCGGGAAGAAGTGGCCAAACTGACGGCGGAACAGTACAAGGAAATCGTCCTCATCGGTATCCATCTGGGCTGCTACGGCAAGGAAATCCCCGGCGGTCCCCATCTTTCCGATGCGGTGAAGGCGGCCCTTTCCGCCGAGCCCCAGGTGCCCCGGCTGCGGCTGGGCAGCCTGGAAAGCGTGGAAGTGGAAGATGCCCTGCTGGACCTGATGGCCCGGGAGCCCCGGCTGTGCGCCCATCTCCATCTGCCCCTCCAGGCCGGCTGCGACAGCACCCTGGCCCGGATGCACCGTCCCTATGATACGGCCAAATTCGCCCAGCTGCTGGAAAAGATCCGGAGCCTGGTGCCCAATGTGGCCATTACCACGGACGTGATCGTGGGCTTCCCCGGCGAGACGGAAGAAGATTTCCAGGCTTCCCTGGACTTCATCCGCCAGTGCCGGTTCAGCAAGATCCACATCTTCCCTTATTCCCAGCGGAAGGGGACCCCGGCAGCGGTGATGCCGGACCAGATCTCCAACCAGGAAAAACAGGAACGGGTCCACCGGCTGGAAGAGGTGGACCGGGAAGGGAATCTGGCCTACCGGAAGGAACAGATCGGTCAGGAAAGCACCGTGCTCTGGGAACGCCGGAACAAAAACAACGGCCTGTGGGAAGGACTGACTCCCGGTTATGTGCGGGTGTACGCGGACAGCCCGGAAAACATGAAGGGAAAAATTTCTGCCGTTCGGCTGGAAAATCTCTTTGAGGACGGGCTGAAGGGTGGTATAATATAAGGGATTCCATGAACAGGGGGTGAGACTGTGACTGACTGCGTATTCTGCAAAATCGTTTCCGGGGAGATTCCCAGCAAACGGGTTTACGAAGATGACCAGGTGATCGTGATCAACGATCTGAATCCCGGGGCGCCGGTCCATGTGCTGGTGATTCCCAAGGAACATACGGAGAACATCCTCACCGCATCCCCTGAGATCCTGGTCCATGTGAAAAAGGTTCTGCCCGAAATCGTCAGGAAACTGGGCATTGCCGAAAAAGGATTCCGCGTTGTGGTGAACACCGGCGTGGAAGGGGGACAGACCGTGCCCCATCTGCATTTCCACATTTTAGGCGGAAAAGAACTGGGCTGGCCGCCCTGCTGAGAAAACAGCAGATTTTCTGTTGACAGAGACTGCGTTTTTACGGTATAATGGCTAGGTGTTAATGTTAAATTACACTTCCCGAAAGAGATCGTGGAGGGAGGGATATAGATGACTGAGATCAGAGTTGGCAAAACCGAATCTTTGGACAGCGCTCTGCGCCGTTTCAAACGGGCTACGCAGAAGGCTGGCGTTCTGTCCGAAGTGAGAAAACGCGAACATTATGAAAAACCCAGCGTAAGACGGAAAAAGAAGTCTGAAGCTGCTAGAAAACGCAAATCCAGATAATCTTCATTGACTTGATTTGGGGGCGTGGAAGATGTCTTTACGAGAGATTCTGCAAACCGATATGAAACAGGCCATGAAAGACCGGGAAAACGGCAAGCTTCGGCTGGCCGTTTTGCGTATGGTATGGGCTGCCATTCGGAACAAAGAAATTGACGAAAAGACAGAACTGAAGGATGACGCCGTTCTGGCTGTCATCATGAAGGAAGTCAAACAGAGAGAAGATACCATCAAAGAGGTCAAGGATGCCAACCGTCCTGATGTGGTGGAGAAAAATCAGCAGGAAATCGAAGTGCTGAAGAAGTACCTGCCTCAGCAGCTCAGTGACGAAGAGCTGAAGGCCATTGTAGCGGAAGCCATTGAAAAGACCGGCGCCAAATCCATGAAGGATATGGGCAAGGTCATGGGCACCGTAATGGCACGGACCAAAGGCCAGGCCAGCGGTCAGCGGGTCAACTCCATGGTGAAATCCCTGTTGGGCTGAGAGAAAAGAGAGAAGGGCTGTTGCATAAGCAACGGCTCTTTTTTTATGCTATAATGATACCAATACACACAGAAACACAGGTGATCTTATGGTAAACGAAAAAATGTATGAACTGGGTTCCAAAAAATCCACCATCCGGACCATTTTTGAATACGGCCAGAAACGGGCCAAAGAGGTGGGGGCGGAGAACATCTGCGACTTCAGTCTGGGCAACCCCAATGTGCCGGCGCCGGACTATATCAAGGATGCGGTCATCGACATCATGAACGAACTGCCGCCCCAGGCCATCCACAGCTATACGGTGGCTCCCGGGAAACCGGAAGTCCGGGCAACCCTGGCCAAAGACATCAATCGCCGGTTCGGCACCCATTTCACCGGGGCCAACCTGTTTATGGTGGGCGGTGCTGCAGCGGCCATTACCATCTCCTTCAAGGCCCTGGCGGAAGCGGGGGACAACTTCATCGCCTTTGCTCCCTTCTTCCCGGAATACCGGTGCTTTGTGGAATCCACCGGAGCCAGCCTGAAAGTGGTGCCGGCCCGGACGGAAGATTTCCAGATCGATTTCGACGCCTTTGAAAAACTGGTGGATGCCCACACCAAAGGGGTCATCGTCAACTCTCCCAACAACCCCAGCGGGGTGGTGTATTCGGAAGAAACCATCAAAAATCTGGCCGCGGTGCTGGAAAAGAAGGAAAAGGAATACGGCCATCCCATTTTCATCATCGCCGATGAACCCTACCGGGAAATCGTCTATGGGGATATCCAGGTGCCTTACATTCCCCTGTACTACAAAAATACCCTGGTGTGCTATTCCTACAGCAAATCTTTCTCCCTGCCCGGGGAACGGATCGGGTACATCGTGGTGCCCAATGAAGTGGCAGATTTTGCCAAAGTGTTCGGCGCCATTGCCGGGGCTGCCCGGGTGGAATGCCATGTGAATGCTCCGTCCCTGTGGCAGCTGGTGGTGGCCCGGTGCGCCGGGAAACCCTCCAACATAGCGCCCTATGAACGGAACGGCCAGCTGCTGTACCAGGGCCTGAAAGAAGCCGGATTCACCGTGCTGAAGCCCCAGGGGGCCTTCTACCTGTTCCCCAGATGCCTTGAAGAGGACGATTACGCCTTCTGTGAACGGGCCAAAAAGTACGATCTGCTTCTGGTGCCGGGGACGGATTTCGGTTGTCCGGGTTATTTCCGCGCCAGCTACTGCATCAGCTATGATACCATCAAAAAATCCCTGCCCCTGTTCAAGAAACTGGCGGAGGAATATAAATAAAACCATTTACCCATGAGGGACCAGTTTAGGGCGGGTTCCCCGGCGTGGAATCCCTACGGAGTGGGGGATCTGTAGGGGCCGCACGCCGGGCGGCCCGCCCCTGTCTGTAAAAAGGAGGTCCACGCTGTGAGCGCCCTTTTGATGATCGTATCCTTTTTTGTCAACTATATGCTCCTGTCCCTGTGGAGCCCGTTCTTCCTGCTGCTGGCGGCATTCCTGCTGCCGCCCCAGACCATTCGCACCCTGGATGCCAATCCCGGGTGGCAGGAATGGCTGATGACGGTGCTGATCCTGGTGCCGGGGCTGCTGATGCAGCTTCCCTTTTTCCAGCGGGTGATGATCTTTACCAGCGGCTGGAAATCCGCCCGGGGACCTTACCAACAGGTGCTGGAACAGGCCCTGGAACCGGTGATCCAACGGGGCGGGCTCCAGGGGGAAACCTTTCACCTGTATGTGAACCCGGAAAAATCCTTCAACGCCTGTGCCCTGGGGGACAACAATATCATTGTCAACGAGCCCATGTTCCAGTATTTTACGGTAGAGGAACTGTCCGGGATCCTGGCCCACGAAATGGGTCACCTGCAGAAAGGGCACACCTGGAAGCTGCTGCTGCTCTGTGGCATGTCCACGGCCAACCGGGCCTGCTTCCGGATCTACAGCCTGTTCCTGGCCCTTCTGACGGTGCTCCAGTTCATCCCCATCCTGGGGTTCATCCTGGTGTTCTTCTGTATTGTGATGAACTTCATCCTCCGGCTGGGGAACTGGCTCCTGGGGTGGCCTCTCACCCTGTTCAACCGGTACTGCTCCCGGCAGGATGAATATGCCGCCGATGCCTACGCCTGCCAGCTGGGCCTGGGACCGGAACTGTACAGCGGCCTGGCCAAACTGGACAGCCTGTACCACAGTCCCCAGCTGGGGTTCTTCGGGAAAATGCTCTCCGACCATCCTGCCACCGATGACAGGCTGGAACGGATAAGAGAGCAGTGCGGAATGTGAGGAACGGAGAAAAGTACAAGGCCTCTGGCCGAACTCCACCACCGTCCTTTGCAGGGGACGGACAAGGAATGATATCAGGAGCCGTGAAAACGGCACCTGATTTTTCACAAAAAAACGTTGACAGGAACATAAGATAAGTGTTATAATTTAAAAATTTGACTTCCTGCTTCTTCCGTGCTACAATAAATACAGTTGTAGTTGTTGTATCGACTCTGTACGTAAGGAGGTAGCAGAATGTTTACAGTGGGAGACAAGGTGCTGTACCCCATGCATGGGGCAGCTGTGATAAAGAATGTGGAGCAGAAGCAGATCGACGGCCATCCGGTGAATTATTTCGTACTGAAGATGCTGCTCAGCGATATGAAGGTCCTGATCCCGGAAGTCAATGTGGATAAAATCGGGCTCCGCCCCATTGTGAACAAAGCCATCCTCCCCAAGGTGGAGGATGTGCTGAAGGCCCGCCCGGAAAACAAGATGAAGCGGATCACCTGGAACCGCCGGTACAACATGTACGTGGATAAAATGAAGACCGGAGACATCTTTGAAGTGGCCGATGTGGTCCGGACCCTGGCCGTACAGGAAACGGAAAAGAAACTGTCCGCCGGAGAACGGCGGCTGCTGACCACCGCCAAGCAGATCCTCCTCAGCGAATTCATGCTGGTGGAAAGCGTGGACGAAGAAAAAAGTGAAAAGTGGCTGGATCAATTTGTCTGAAAGGGGTGCACGAGAAGTGCATCCCATTTTTTACACTTTCTTCCAATTTCTGTTGCAATCTCTTTTCTTTATTTTCGTATTATTGTACAATAAAGTTTAGAATATTATACAAGGAGGTGAAACTATGGTTGAAAAAATCATCAAATTTGTCATTATCCTGATTTTCGCTGCCCTGGGTGTTTTCCTTATGGAAATCGCGACCCCTCTGCTGGGTGAATTTGTGTCTTCCGATACCCTGAAACTGGGCTTTCTGGGAGTGACGCCCCTGAATCTGATCATGGGGATCATCGGTGCCCTGATCTTCGGCTATATTGGCAAAGCAGCCGCCACGCCCCTGATCCATTACACCCTCCATTATTCCGAAATCCTGGCTTCCTATCTGGCTGATCTGCCCACCGGGGACATCTTTGTCCTGTCCATCGGAGTGATTACCGGGCTGATCGTGGCCACCCTGCTGGGGACGGCCTTTTCCCGGCTGCCCATTGTGGGACCCTATATTTCCCTGATCTTCAGCATCATGGGGGCCATCATCGGGGCCAAAGTGGCTTTGAACAAACGCGAGGATATCCTTTTATTCTTCAATCGAGTCTGGTTTGCCCGGAACAAGGACAATACCCGGAAAAACAATGCTCGGAATGCTTCCCGCACTTATAAACTGTTGGATACCAGCGTTCTCATCGACGGCCGCATCCTGGATGTGATCCGCCTGGGCTTTTTGGAAGGGGTCGTCGTGATCCCCAAATTCGTCCTGGAAGAACTCCAGAAAATCGCTGATTCCGGGGATACCTTGAAACGGAACCGGGGCCGGCGGGGACTGGACATCGTCCGGGCCATCCAGGCAGACAAGAATGCGGTGGTGGAAATCGCCGAGAAGGATTATGACGACATTACGGAAGTGGATACCAAACTGGTCCGTCTGGCCAAAGAGCGGGGCGGCATGGTGGCCACCAACGACTTCAACCTGAGCAAGGTGGCGGAAATCCAGGGAGTCCGGGTGCTGAACATCAACGACCTGGCCAATGCCCTGAAACAGTCCGTCCTGCCCGGGGAAGAACTCCAGATCTATCTGGCCAAGGAAGGCAAGGAACCGGGCCAGGCCATCGGGTACCTGGATGACGGGACCATGGTGGTAGTGGAAGGGGGCAAACGCTGCGTGAACTTCACCGTTCCGGTGACCGTAACCTCCGTGCTCCAGACTTCTGCCGGCCGGATGATCTTTGCCAAACTGAAATAAGATAAGGAATGATGGGATGAACAACGAATTGGTTTGCATCATTGCCGCCGCAGGTATGGGAAAAAGGCTGGGTTTGGGGTATAATAAAAATTATGCCTGTATCCGTGGCATCCCCATCCTGGTCCGCAGCCTGCACCAGATGAGCCAGGTGCCCGGCCTGGATCTGGCCCTGGTGGCCGTGGCCCCGGGAGAAGAGGAGGGGGCCCGGCAGCTGCTGGAAGAATGGCAGCCCCGGCAGTTCCCGAACCTGTCCTGGAACATCGTCACCGGCGGGAAAGAACGGCAGGACTCCGTGGCCAATGCCCTGGCCCGGCTGCCGGAAAATACCCAGTGGGTGGCGGTCCACGACGGCGCCCGTCCCTTTGCGGATCCGGAACTGATCCAGCGGGTCTGGGACAAGGCCCGGGAAACGGGAGCGGCTGTGGCGGCAGTGCCCTGCAAGGACACCATCAAAATGGCGGACCTGGAAAAATCCGTGGAACGGACCCTGGACCGGAGCCGTTTGTGGGCGGTCCAGACCCCCCAGATTTTCCGCCCCGGCCTGCTCCGGGAAGGCTTTTCTCTGGCCCGCGAGCAGCATCTGGATGTAACCGACGACGCCAGCCTGGTGGAAGCGCTCCGGAAAAAAGTGGCCCTGGTGATGGGCTCCTATGACAACCGGAAGATCACCACGCCGGAAGATCTGGACTGGGCCCAGGATCTGGCAGCACGCAGGGAGGGAAAGAACATGGAATTTCGAATCGGCTCCGGCTATGATGTCCATCGTCTGGTGGAAGGCCGTCCCCTGATCCTCTGCGGGGTCACCGTGCCCTGGGACAAGGGTCTGGACGGCCATTCCGATGCGGATGTGGCGCTCCATGCCCTGATGGATGCCTTGCTGGGGGCGGCCGGCATGGGGGATATCGGGCGGCTGTTCCCGGATACGGATGATGCCTATCTGGGGGCGGACAGCCGGAACCTGCTGGCGGCTGTGCTGGAAAAACTCCGCGCTGCCGGCTGGCAGGTGAACAATGTGGATGTGACCATCATCGCTCAGCGGCCCAAACTGGCTCCCTATGAGCCGGCCATGCTGGAGAATCTGCTCACAGACCTGGGGCTGCCCCGGGACGCTGTGAACGTAAAGGCCACCACCACGGAAAAACTGGGCTTTACCGGCCGGGGAGAAGGCATCGCTGCCGAAGCCGTGGCCAGTCTTACAAGATAAAAACCTTTGGGAGGAAGATACAATGGAAAAGAAACTGAAAGTACGTTTTGCACCCAGCCCCACCGGGCCGTTCCACATCGGAGGCGCCCGTTCCGCTCTGTTCAACTGGCTGCTGGCCCGGAAGGAAAACGGGGTCATGCTGCTGCGGATCGAAGATACCGACCGGGACCGGTCCAAACCGGAATGGGAAGCCAACATCAAGGCTGCCCTGAAATGGCTGGGCATCGACTGGGATGAAGGAGTGGACGTGGGAGGTCCCAACGGCCCCTACCGCCAGATGGAACGGCTGGATATTTATAAAAAATACACTGACAAGCTGCTGGCAGAAGGCAAGGCCTATTACTGCTACTGCACCCCGGAAGAACTGGAAGCGGAACGGGAAGCCCTGACCGCCCAGGGGAAAATGCCCCGGTACATGGGCAAATGCCGGAACCTGACTCCGGAACAGCGGGCCGCCTACGAAGCGGAAGGCCGGAAACCCACCATCCGGTTCCGGGTACCGGAAAATGAAGACATCGTGGTCCATGATGAAGTCCGCGGGGATGTGCATTTCGATTCCAACGGCATCGGGGACTTTGTCATCGTGAAAAGCGACGGCATCCCCACCTACAACTACGCCGTGGTCATCGACGATGCCCTGATGGGGGTCAACTGCGTGATCCGGGCAGAAGAACATCTGTCCAACACCCCCCGGCAGCTGCTGCTGTACGATGCCCTGGGCTTTGAAAAACCCACCTTCGGCCATATTTCCCTGATCCTGGGACCGGACCACAAGAAGATGAGCAAACGGCACGGGGCCACCTCCGTGGATCAGTACCGGCAGATGGGCTATCTGCCCGATGCCATTGTGAACTTCCTGGCACTCCTGGGCTGGGCTCCCAATTCCGACCAGGAAATCTTCTCCCGGGAAGAACTGATCCAGCAGTTCTCTCTGGACCATGTGGCCAAGAACCCGGCCGTATTCGACATCAAGAAACTGAACTGGCTGAACGCCCACTATATGCGCCAGCTGTCCGATGAGGACTATGTGGCCTTTGCGGTGCCTTTTATGAAGGAAGCCGGCTACATGACCGGGGAAGAAACCGGCGAAAAGCTGGAATGGCTGAAGAAGGTCATCCTCACCGCCCGGGACCAGGCGGAATTCGGGAAGGAAATCCCTGAAAAAGTGGCCCTGTACTTCACCGATGAATTCGATTTCGAAACCCCGGAAGCGGAAGCTGTCCTGAAGGAAGAAACGGTGCCCCAGGTGATGGGCCTGTTCCTGGACAAACTGGCCGCTGCGGAAGGCCTGGACCATGCAGCCACCAAGGCCCTGTTCAAGGCCGTACAGAAAGAAACCAAACTGGGGGGCAAGAAAGTATTCATGCCCGTCCGGGTGGCTCTCACCGGCAACCAGCACGGACCGGAACTGGCGGAAATGATTCCCCTCCTGGGCAAAGACCGTGTGGCATCCCGGATCCGGGGCAGCCTGGCCAAAGCCGGCGTGAACCTGTAAGGAAAGGAGCTTCCTATGAGCATCCGTGTTTATAATGATATGACCCGGCAGAAAGAGGAATTCGTTCCTCTCCATCCGGGGAAAGTGGGGATCTATGTGTGCGGGGTCACCCCCTACAACCATCCCCATATCGGCAATGCCCGCCCCTTTGTGGTGTGGGATACCATCCGCCGGTTCCTGGACCACGAAGGGTACGATGTGACCTATGTCCAGAACTTCACCGATGTGGACGACAAGATCATCCGGGCCGCCAATGAAGAAGGGGTCACCTGGGATGTGATTGCCAACCGGTACATCAAGGCTTATTTCGAAGTGATGGACAAACTCCATGTGAAGCGGGCCCACATCTATCCCCGGGTTTCCGAACACATTTCCGACATCATCCACACCGTCCAGGAGCTCATCAACAACGGTTACGGCTATGTGGTGGACGGGGACGTGTACTACCGGGTGGAAAGATTCAGCCATTACGGGGAACTGTCCGGCCGGAAACTGGACGACATGATGGCCGGCGCCCGGGTGGACGTGGACGAACGGAAAGAGAACCCCATGGATTTCGCCCTGTGGAAATCCGCCAAACCGGGAGAACCTTCCTGGGACAGCCCCTGGGGCAAAGGCCGGCCGGGCTGGCACATTGAATGCTCCACCATGAGCACCAAATACCTGGGCAACACCCTGGATTTCCATGGCGGCGGCAGCGACCTGATCTTCCCCCATCATGAAAATGAAATCGCCCAGAGCGAAGGGGCCACCGGGGTCCATCCCTTTGTCCGGTACTGGGTCCACAACGGATTCATCACCATCAACGAAGAAAAAATGTCCAAATCCCTGGGCAACTTCAAGACCGTGTACGATCTGCTGAAGGAATACGAACCGGAAACCATCCGCTATTTCATCCTGAACACCCATTACCGCAGTCCCCTGGACTTCAGCCAGGAACGGCTGGCGGAAGCGGGACGGAGCCTGGAACGGCTGCGTACGGCTCAGAACAACCTGCGGGAAATCCAGCAGGTGATCACCGTGGGGCCGGATGCGGAAAGCCTGGCGCTCCGGGACAAAGTGGAAGAACTGCGGAAAGGGTTCTTCGATGCCATGAGCGACGACTTCAACACCTCCCTGGCCATCAGCTACCTGTTTGCCCTGGCCAAGGAAATCAACGTATACCACAACGCCATCATCAGCGGTGCCAAGAAGCCTGATGGTAAACTGGTTGAACAGATCGACAAGGCCTGGAAGGAAATGATCGGGGTCATCGGGATCCTGGAAAACCAGCCGGCCGCCAACGGAGAAGGGGGCGCGGTGAGCAACGAGGAAGCGGAAATCGCCGCCAGGATCGAAGAACGCCAGGCTGCCCGGAAAGCCCGGGATTTTGCCAAAGCCGATGCCATCCGTGACGAACTGGCTGCCAAGGGAATCATCCTGGAAGACACGCCCCAGGGCGTACGGTGGAAGAGAAAGTGAGATACGAACAGTATCAGCGGCTCCTGGACCATGTGCTGGCCACCTGCGGAGAAACCCAGACTATGCCGGAACCCCGGCTGATCCATCCGGTGGAACTGGCCTATATCGGGGATGCGGTGTTTTCCCTGTACGTGCGGATGCGGCTCCTGCCCGTCAGCAGCCATGTACAGGTGCTCCACGATCTGGCCAGCCGGATGGTGTCTGCAGTGATGCAGGCCAAAGCCATGGATGCACTGGAACCGGAACTCACCGAAGAGGAAGCCCAGATTGCCCGCCGGGGCCGGAACACCAAAAGCACGGTGCCCAAAAGCGCCAGTGTCCGGGAATACCGTCAGGGCACGGCCTTTGAGGCCCTTATGGGCTACCTGTATCTCATGGACCGGAAAGACCGGCTCCAGGCCCTGATGGACCATTCCTTTGAACTGATCCGCCAGGCCATGGAGGAGGAAAGGAAACAGAAGAAAAAATGATGCACGTAAAACTGCTCCGCTATACCCCCGAACCGGACCGGACCGTGGCCATGAGCGCCCGGCTCTGCTATTCTCCCATCGGGGCGGCGGAACTGGAAAACAAAATGACGGACCAGGAAGTGGCCAGCCTGGTGCGCCGGCTGGGCCAGATGGGGCATACCTCCACCTTTGAGCATGTAAGCTTCACCTTTGCCATTGAAGGGGTGTCCCGGGTACTGACCCACCAGCTGGTGCGCCACCGGATCGCTTCCTACAGCCAGCAGAGCCAGCGGTATGTGAAGGAACATGATTTCGAGACCATCCTGCCGCCCACCCTGGCTGCCCGGCCCGAATGCAAAAAAGAATTCGAGGAGCTGTGCGGAAAGATTCAGGATTTGTACAACAAATGGACGGAGGCGGGGGTGCCGGCGGAAGATGCCCGGTATATCCTGCCCAACGCGGCGGAGACCAAGATCGTGGTCACCATGAATGCCCGGAGCCTGCTCCATTTCTTCCAGCTCCGGTGCTGCTCCCGGGCCCAGTGGGAAATCCGTGCCCTGGCCTGGGAAATGCTCCGGCAGGTGAAGGAAGTGGCGCCTATCCTCTTTGAAAAAGCCGGCCCCACCTGCGAAAGCGACCGGGTCTGCCACGAAGGGAAAATGAGCTGCGGACGGCTGGAAAAGCTCCTGGCCCAGGATGCCGCCAAAGCCGGGGAGAAGGCGTAACCGGCCATGGGGTACAAACCGATTGAAGAAATCCAGAAGGAAACCCGGGAGTGGGATTTTATCCGGGAGCTGCCGGACCAGGTGGGTCCGTTCACCAAAAAACTGGTGGATACCATCAGTGGCCAGGTGCTCACCATCTGCCGGTATGAGGCTCCGGAACTCCGGGCCAGACTGGATATCATCTACACCTCGGAAACTTTCGATTACATTGTGATCCACACCATGGGCATGAATTCCTATCGGGACATCCGGTTCATCTACAAGGACCGGGACGTGTTCGCCAAAAACGTCAGGGCCTACCTGCCCGGGATCCTCCACAGCATGGAAGACCCCACCAGTGTGAACCTGGGGGAACAGGTGGCCGAGCACGGGATCCTGACCTGGGAATACGGCAACCATCTGCCGGAAAAAATCGGGCCCTTTGAGCTGTATATCAAACCCGCCCATGCCATCGAGCACATCAACGGGTCCATCATCCTCATCGATTATTCCGATTTTCAGCGGATGGACCAGTTGATCATCATGTACAACCGGCTGCGGGACCAGTTTTTCGGAGAGGTGAAGATCAATTCCGTGTTCCACGCGTCCATGGATTTTGACAGCCGGAACCTGAAAGAACTGGAAACCAAACTGAAAGAATACCTGGAACCCACCCTGCAGAAAGTGACCCAGGCAGATCATGATCTGTAAGAAGGAAATTGGAAATATCCGCCCATACAAGGGCGGGAGATAAGGAGAAAAAAGTCCTTGACTTTTTTCTCCTTATCTCTTATACTATACAAGTCGGCGCTTGAAGAAGACGCCGCAACGGCCCAGTAGTTCAGTTGGTTAGAATGCCGCCCTGTCACGGCGGAGATCGT
>OLFS01000078.1_pt1 | contig 90879 bp, 75 predicted proteins | sample 1605491 | NCBI WGS metagenome assembly OLFS01 (sample SAMEA3888921, study PRJEB22519) | human gut metagenome | biome: human gut; feature: human-associated habitat; material: faeces | place: Denmark | collected 2011 | reverse complement strand
TTGCCCGTGACGATCTGCCGGAAGGCGTTTACAACGAGCAGTTCAAAAAATGGGATCTCGGCGACATCCTCGGCGCCAAAGGAAAGCTGTTCAAAACCAAAACCGGCGAACTGTCTATCCATTGCACCGAATTGCGTCTGTTGACCAAAGCGCTGCGTCCGCTGCCGGATAAATTCCACGGTTTGCAGGATCAGGAAGCGCGTTATCGTCAGCGCTATCTGGATCTCATCTCTAACGATGAATCCCGCAACACCTTTAAAGTGCGTTCTCAGATCCTGGCAGGCATCCGCCAGTTCATGGTCGGTCGCGGCTTTATGGAAGTTGAGACCCCGATGATGCAGGTGATCCCAGGCGGCGCGTCTGCGCGTCCGTTTATCACCCATCACAATGCGCTGGATCTGGACATGTACCTGCGTATTGCGCCGGAACTGTACCTGAAGCGTCTGGTGGTTGGCGGCTTCGAGCGCGTATTCGAAATCAACCGTAACTTCCGTAACGAAGGGATCTCCGTGCGTCATAACCCAGAGTTCACCATGATGGAACTCTACATGGCCTATGCGGACTATAAAGATCTGATCGAACTGACCGAGTCTCTGTTCCGTACGCTGGCGCAGGACGTGTTGGGTAAAACGGAAGTGCCTTACGGCGATGAAGTGTTCGACTTCGGCAAACCGTTCGAAAAACTGACTATGCGCGAGGCTATCAAGAAATACCGTCCGGAAACGGAAATGGCTGAACTGGATAACTTCGACTCCGCCAAAGCGATCGCTGAATCTCTCGGTATCAAGGTCGAGAAGAGCTGGGGTCTGGGCCGTATCGTGACGGAAATTTTCGAAGAAGTGGCCGAAGCGCATCTGATTCAGCCGACGTTCATTACCGAATACCCGGCAGAAGTGTCTCCGCTGGCGCGTCGTAATGACGAGAACCCGGAAATCACCGATCGCTTTGAGTTCTTCATCGGCGGTCGTGAGATCGGTAACGGCTTTAGCGAGCTGAACGATGCGGAAGATCAGGCGCAGCGCTTCCAGGATCAGGTTGACGCGAAAGCGGCGGGCGACGACGAAGCGATGTTCTTCGACGAAGACTACGTCACCGCGCTGGAGCACGGTCTGCCGCCGACCGCGGGTCTGGGTATTGGTATCGACCGTATGGTGATGCTGTTCACCAACAGCCACACCATCCGTGATGTGATCCTGTTCCCGGCGATGCGTCCGGTCAAATAAGCTTCACGGCGACGGCTAATAAAAAACCCCGGCTGCCATGCCGGGGTTTTTTATTTCTGACGGCTAAAGTTAAGGAGTAACGCTCGCGCCGTATCGTTTGACGCCTGCATCACCATCCACGGGCTGAAAGCCCACGGCGTCGCGTCAATTCCGCGTAAAACCGCCTCCAGATCGCTCCACTGATAATCCATCACTTCATCGCGATTGACCTGCAGTTCACTGGTCACCCGTGCTGCATAGACCGGGCAGACCTCATTCTCGACGATCCCACTGGGATCGGTCGCGCGATAGCGAAATGCCGGGTAGACGGGAGTCAGACTGGCAATCTCTACGCCCAGCTCATAACGACAGCGGCGGATAACAGCCTCTTCGTGACTTTCACCTTGTTGAGGGTGGCCGCAGACCGAGTTAGTCCAGACGCCTGGCCACGCTTTTTTTTCCAGCGAACGGCGAGTCACCAAAAGCTGTCCCTCTGTATTGAACAGCCAGGAGGAGAAGGCGAGATGCAATGGTGTGTTAACGGTGTGGGCGGTATATTTTTCCAGCGTGCCGGAAGGGGTGTCCTGTGCATCCAGTAAAATGACGTGTTCCTGTCGCATAATGTCTCACTGTCAATCTCAAGCGCACACCAGTATATGAGATCTCACGATGAAATGATTAACGCCGGGAGCGTTTAACACAGGAATGTGACATCCGCATCTTGCGGTACGGATGTCGGGAGCGGGGCGTGATTTTAGAAAAACAGCAGCATAAACCGGAAGCGACTTTCGATACCCAGCGCAATGCCGTCAGAAATGGCGGGTATCGACATCAGCATGAGCAACAGCAAGGTAATCAGGCAGCGCCAAAAGAGATTCATACTATTCATCCTGCTGATTTTTTTTCAGCTTACGCATCAGTAACCACATTCGAACCGTTCTGACCTTCAGGTTTTTATCCGAGACGGATTCCTGCACCAGCCCGGTATGGTGGTGGTAGCCATTGAAAAACAGATTCAGTACGACAGCGCTGAAGGTGGCAAGCATAATTCCGCTGTGCAGTAACGGCTGGAGAACGGCAGGCAGGCGAGAGAAAAAGTCATGCGATAACGTCGGCGTCATGCCGACGCCCAGGCTGATGGCCACAATGTAGAGGTTGTAACGGTTCGTGTTGTAATTGCAGCGCGAGAGAATGCGGATCCCGGTTGCCAGTACCATACCAAACATCACCAGACCCGCGCCGCCGAGGACGAACTGCGGAATGGAGGCGACCAGAACCGCCATTTTCGGCACCATGCCAAACAAAATTAAGATGACGCCGGAAGCGATGCAGACCCATCGACTGTGCACGCGCGTGACGCTGACCAGGCCAACGTTTTGGGAAAATGAGGTGTGGGGAAAGCTGTTAAACAGTCCGCCAATCATTGTCCCGACGCCATCCACGCGCAGGCCGCGAATGATATCCTGCGATGAGAGTTTGCGACCGACGATTTCGCCGAGCGCCAGGAACATCCCCATCGATTCAATAAACACAATGATTAACACAGCCGTCATGGTCAGAATCGACACCGGATCAAAGACAGGGGTGCCGAAGGCCATCGGTGTGACAATCGCGAACCACGAGGCATCGTGCAGGCCTGACAAATTCACTTCATTCATCATCCATGACAACGCAAAGCCAAAGATGATCCCCAGCAGGACCGCGACGTTGGACATGAAGCCTTTGGCAAATCGGGTGATTAATAAAATAAAGATTAAGACCGCAAATGAAATCCCTAAATAGACCGGATTCCCATACTCAGGATTACCTTTTCCGCCTGCAGCCCAGTCAACGCCCACCTGAATAATGCTCAGACCAATCGAGGTGATCACCACGCCCGTTACCAGCGGTGGAAATAAGGGCATCAGGCGACCGACAAGCGGCGCTAAGAGTGTGGTGATCGCGCCAGCGGCAATGGTTGAGCCAAAAATGCCCAACAGACCGATATCCGGATTGATGCCAATCGCAATCATCGGCGTCACCGCGGCAAACGTCACCGACATAATCACGGGCAGGCGAATCCCCATAAAGCGACCGATGCCAATACATTGCAGCAGGGTCACGATCCCGCAGCAGAAGAGATCCGAGCTGATTAACAGCGCAATAGCTTCTTTGCTGAGGCCGAGTCTGTCGCCAATCATCAGCGGTACAGCGACCGCGCCCGCGTACATGACCAGCACATGTTGCAGACCGAGGACGACCAGCTTGCCAGGCGATAATATACGGTCGACCTCATCGGTGGCGCGGCCCTGCCCCGACGGTGAGGGAAGTTGGGAATCTATGGCGCTCATGCGTTTTCTCCTGAATGGCGAGGCCGATAGAACAGCTCCGCGCGCGTTGGCGCGGAGCCTCGCTTAAATAGCCCATCCGCCGGCGTAAAACGCCACCAGCGCGACGGTAATGATGACGGTACCGATGTTCAGCTTCTGCCATTCCCGGGCAAAAACGCGACCGACAACCAGCGTCACGAAACCGAGCATAATGCCGGTGACGATATTGCAGGTCAGGACGATAAAGACCGCGCAGACCAGACCAGCCATCGCATCGATGAAGTCATTGAAATCCAGTTTTGAGACATTACTGAGCATCAGTAAGCCGACGTACATCAGCGCAGGCGCCGTCGCATAGCCGGGTATCAGGTAAGAGAGAGGCGATAAGAACAGGATAAGCAAGAACAAACAGCCGACGATGGCGGCGGTCAGTCCTGTTTTTCCACCGGCGGCGGTTCCCGCAGCGGATTCAATATAGACGGCGGCCGGCGCTGCGCCCACCAGACCGGAGAATACGGAGCTGATGGAGTCGCTGGTCAACGCTTTACCGCCGTTGATGATTTGGTTGTCTTTATCCAGCAGATTCGCTTGTCCGGCGACGGCGCGAATGGTGCCGGTGGCATCAAATACCGCCGTCATCACCAGCGCCAGTACGCAGGGCAGCACCGCAGGCTGTAAGGCGCCCATGATATCAAGACTGAAAATCAGAGACTTACCGTCTTCACCGCTCAGGCTGGGCATGGCGACCAGGCCGTGATATTTAACGGCAGGGTCAAATATCAATCCGATAATCGAGATGGCGATAATCACCAGCAGGATCCCGCCAGGGACGCGGCATTTCTCCAGCCCGAAGATGACCGCCAGACCCAGCAGACTCATCAGAACCGGAAAAGAGGTAAATGCGCCGAGTGCCACCGGAAGCCCTTCCAACGGGTTTTTAATCACCATACCGACGCCGTTCGCCGCGATCAGCAACAGGAACAACCCGATGCCAATCCCTGTGCCATGCGCGATACCCATGGGTAAGTTTCGTAAGATCCAGGTCCGGACGCCGGTGACCGAGATAGCGGTAAAAATGACCCCCATCAGGAAAACCGCGCCGAGGGCGACAGGAATCGAAATGTGTTGTCCCAGCACCAGGCTGAATGCGGTGAAGGCGGTCAGCGAAATAGCACAGCCAATCGCCATCGGCAGGTTGGCCCACAGGCCCATCAACAGCGAGCCGAAGCCTGCGACGAGGCAGGTGGCGACAAAGACGGCGGCGGGTGGGAATCCCGCTTTCCCCAGCATTCCGGGCACGACTATGACCGAATAGACCATCGCCAGAAAGGTGGTCAACCCGGCCAGTATTTCCTGACGCACGGTACTGCCACGCGCCGTAATCTTGAAGTAATTATCCAGCGCGCTGCGTGGTTTCGACGCGCCGGGGGTTTGCAGAATATCTCCAGACATAATGATGTCCTCAGCAGGATGTTAGCGTTCTGTCAGGTCCGTTCGTACACCAGACGTCCGTCGACGTAAGTGCGGTAAATTGAGCGATCGTCGCCCAGCGTCATCATCACGAACAATTTGTCGACCAGGGATGTTGAGTTGTCATAGCGCAGTTGTTGCAGCGGCGTCGCTGTCGGTTCCAGCACCACAAAGTCCGCCTCTTTGCCCGGCATAAAGTTACCAATCTGATCGTCGAGGCCCAGCGCTTTCGCGCCGCCGAGCGTCGCCAGGTAAAAGGCTTCGTATGCCGAGAGTCGGTACCCCTGTAGTTGCACCACTTTGTAGGCTTCGTTCAGCGTTTGCAGCATGTTGAAGGTGGTACCGGCGCCGATATCGGTTCCCATACCGACGTTGATCTTCTTCCTCCAGGCTTTTTGCAGATTGAACAAACCGCTACCGAGGTAGAGGTTTGAGGTCGGACAAAAGGCGATGCTGGAGTGGGTTTCGCTCAGGCGATCCCACTCTTTCTCTTCCAGATGGACACAGTGGGCGAAGACGCAATTTTTGCCGGTCAGCCCGTACTGGTGGTACACATCCAGATAGCCGTCATGTTCAGGATAGAGTTTTTTAACCCAGGAAATTTCGTCTTTGTTTTCACAGAGATGGGTATGTACCCAGGTGTCGGGATATTCTTCCCGCAGACGCTGCGCCATCGCCATCTGTTGCGGTGACGAGGTCGGGGCGAAGCGCGGCGTGATGGCATACAGCAGGCGGCCATTTTTATGCCAGCGCTCAATCAACGCCTTACTTTGCAGGTAGCTGCTCTCGGCGTCGTCCAGAAGATAATCCGGCGCGTTACGATCCATCATCACTTTGCCGGCGATCATGCGCATATTGATATGGCTGGCGGCTTCAAATAGCGCATCCACGGACTGCGGATGCACCGTGCCAAAAACCAGCGCGCTGGTGGTGCCGTTACGCAACAGTTGCTTGATGAAAAAAGCTGACATCTCGCGTGCGTATTCCAGATCCTCATAGCGTCTTTCGGTCGGGAAGGTGTGCTTATTCAGCCATTCCAGCAACTGCTCGCCATAGGCACCGACCATTTCACTCTGGGGGTAATGGATATGCGTATCAACGAATCCCGGCACGACCAGTTTTCCGCGATAGTCACGGACACGGATGGCGTCAGGGATCCGCTGTTTTCCTGCTTCCCACTCACCAAACCATTCGACTTTTCCCTGGCGAATCAGCAGCAATCCGTCTTCCAAAAATCGCAGCGCTGAGGCGATCTCTTCCGGGTTTTCAACGGTGCGGATGACATCAATAAAGCTGCCGCGTACCGCTTTCAACGTGTGTTCTCCAGACATCGTAAACTCCTTTACCGTTAATCCGTTTCCTCCGGGGAGACGATGCCCGGCAGCACTTCTTCAGGCCGGTAGCCTCCTGGGAGAATGATATTCAGTAGAATGGCGGTCAGACCGCCCGCGCAGATGGGGTTTTCCACCAACACATAAATTGAGGCCGGCAGGATTTTGAATATTTCCGGGTCATAGGAGACGCCCAGCCCCAGTCCCAACGAGGTGGCAACAATCAGCGTTTCACGGCGCTTAAGCCCGTTCGTGATGATGATGCGGATCCCGGCGATTGCGATCATCGAGAACATTAGCGTCATCGCGCCCCCCAGCACCGCCGAAGGAATAGTGGTAAAGAAGCCGCCAATCATGGGAAACAGTCCAAGCAGCACCAGCATGACGGCGATGGTGCGGCCGATATAGCGAGAGGCGACGCCGGTCATCTGGATAACGCCGTTGTTTTGCGCAAAGGTCGTCAATGGCAGTGAACCCACCGCAGAGGCAATAACGGAGACCAGCCCATCGGCCAGTACTCCACCCTTCAGGCGTGACTGGTATTCATCTCCCTGAATGGGGCGTCTGGACACCATCGCGGTCGCGGTAATGTCGCCGACGGCTTCCAGCACGCTGAGCAGATAAATGGTCCCCACCACCAGAAAGTGATGAAAGTTGAACTGGAAACCGTACTTAAAAGGGGTCGGGATGGTGACCCACGGCAGATTGCGCATACTGCTGAAATCCACCATGCCCAGGCACAAAGAGACGATATAACCCACGCACAGCCCGATCGCGATGCCGCCCATTCTCAGTAACGGACTGCGGCAGCAGTTAAAACCGATCACCACGATCAGCACCAGCAACCCGACGCCGATATTCTCGTAATTTCCGTAGGTGCCGCTGCTTTTCGCCGCAAAGCCGCCGCCAAAATCGATAATCCCGACTTTAATCAGGCTCAGGCCAATCATCAGCACCACAATGCCGCTGACGGTCGGCGTGATGACCCTGCGCAAGTAAGGCAAAATGAAAGACGATCCCACCACCAGAAATGCCCCGACAAATGAAACGCCAAGCAGCGATGACATGATCAACTCTTCGTGGAATCCATCGTTTTTCATCCCGCTGCCCAGTGCAATCATTACCGTGACAAACGAAAAGTTGACCGACTGAATCGAGAGTAAGCCGGAACCGACCATGCCATAGCGATTGACCTGCAGCCAGGTGCCGATGCCAGATGCAATCATCGCCATTGAGACCAGATAGGCGGTGGTTTCCGTTGAGAGTTGCAGCGCGGTGCCAACAATTAATGCGGGCGTGACCATGGGGACAAAGATGGCCAGCAGGTGGGTGATCGCGCCGATAATAGACTGATGAAAGGGAGGGCGATCCTCCAGTTCGTAAATCAGATCTGAGCCTGCACGTGATATATCAGACATCCCTTCACTCCTTAATAAGTAAATTTGATCATCTGAATCAGCAGAATTAAATTCTGCGAATTTGAGGCGCAGGTTGCCCTGAGAACGGCTTATCTCATTTCCGCAGACGGCATTTAATCGTTATTGAGTCATGTGAGCGGGCCGCCTGAGCGGCCCACGTTGTTACATTTTTTCCAGCGCGGTCAGTATTTTCTCCGGTGTGAAATGCCATTCGCGTAACCATACGCCACAGGCATCATGAATAGCGGTGGCAATGGCCGGTGCCGCGCCGTTAACGCCAATTTCAGAGATCGATTTGGCACCAAAGGGGCCAACCTTATCGTCGCTTGGCACCAGAACGGCACGAAAATCCCGAGGGATGTCGCCAATTTTTGGCGCACCGTAACTGCGCAGATCGCGGGTCAGCGGATGGCCTTCGGCATCATAGAGGATCTCTTCGCTCAGACTATGGCCAATGGCCCGCATTGACGCACCGTAGATTTGCCCGAGTGCGAGTTCCGGGTTGACCGGTGTGCCACAGTCCAGCAGTGCGTAGAACTTGTCGAGACGGATTTCGCCGGTTCGGGTATTCACCGCGACTTCGGCGAAGTTCGCCCCATACGGAAATGCGAAGTCTGCGGTGATGTAACTGGCCGTGGCGACCAGCGTGCCAAAACCAGTTCCCGTCTCCGCTTTGTGCGCGATCTCAGCGTAACTCACTTCGCCCTGCTTGCCGCGTACAACGCCAGGTGCTACCAGTTGAACGTCAGCAACGGGTTCACCCAGCATCTGCGCCCCATGAAAGAGGATTTTCTCACGCAGGTTTTCTGCTGCCTTACGCGCCGCGTTCCCCGAGAAGCAGGTGCCGGATGAGGCGTAAGCGCCTTTGTCGAAGAGTGCATGGTCAGTATCGCCGGAAATGACATGCACTTCCTCTGGCGCACAGTGCAGCACTTCCGCCGTCAGTTTAGTGACAACCGTATCCAGCCCGGTGCCAATATCTGCGCCGCCGGAGTGGACGATGAAAGTGCCATCGGACTCCAGTTTGATCATGCAGTTCGCCTGATCGATGTCCGGGATCCCTGATTTCTGCATAATAATGGCGACCCCGCGACCGGTACGCCAGTCACCGTCCTGTGGTTTGGGCGACGACCAGTCGATCATCTTCCGTCCCTGACGCAGGATCGCTTCCAGTGCGCAACTGGCGGCGGAAGGAACGGAGGTTGGCGCTTTCCCTTCACCGATCGCGCCGAGAATTTTCAGTTCCTGTCCTTCGTGAACCCGATTGCGTTCGATGATTTCCAGTTGGTCAATTTGCAGTTGTTCGGCAAGCTCGGCTAACGCCATTGTCATCGCAAAGGTGCCTTTCGGTGCGCCATAGCCCTGATACGCCCCCGTCGGACAGATATTGCTGTAGTAGGTGGTGACCTGGAAATCGACGTTGTCGCAGGGGTACAGCGGTAACGAGAGCGCCGGGCCGTTGCTCGGCACGGTCAACGAATGGTTGCCATATGGGCCAGTATTGGCGCGGAAGTCCATTTTGACCGCCGTCAGGCGACCATCTTTCTTCGCGCCAAGTTTGACCGTGACTTTTGCAACGTGACGGGAGGTATTGGCAATAAACTCCTCTTCACGGGTATAGCGGAAATAGACCGGGCGTCCGGTCACGCAGGTCGCCCATGCGCAGACTTCTTCCAGCAGGATGTCCTGTTTAGAACCAAAGCCGCCGCCGACGCGTTCCTTAATGACGTGGACTTTGTGCTGCTTCATGCCAACGAGACGGGCAACCTGGCGGCGAAGGTGCCACGGTACCTGAGTTGAGGCGTGAATGATCAGGCGATCGCCGTCCATGCGCGTAAAACAGATGTGAGGCTCTGCCGGACACTGCTGCGCCTGTGTGGAGTGATAAGTGCGCTCGATGATCACATCCGCTTCGGCAAACCCTTTCTCCATATCGCCGATATGACCATGAATGCTGGCGGCGATATTTTTCCGCGGGCGTGAACCAATCGGGAAGTTGATGACCATGTGCTCGCCACGTTGGGCGGCATGGCGGTTATCTTCTTCCAGTGTCTGTGGCGCGCCTGCGACGTACACCACCGGTTCATCGTGTACGACGGGTGCATCGTCTGCCATGGCTTCGTCTATCGACAATACCGGCTTAAGCACATCATATTTCACATCAATGAGTTCGAGCGCGGCCAGCGCAATCTCTTCGCTCTCTGCAACCACGGCGGCAACACGATCGCCGACATGGCGCATTTTTTTGCCGAACATGCGGCGGTCAAGCGGGGAGGGTTCAGGCGCGCTCTGCCCGCCGGGCGTATAATAGATGTCCGGGCAATTGCGGTGGGTGATCACGTGAACCACGCCAGGCAATGCTTCGGCTTTGCTGACGTCGAGATGAGTGATCAACGCATGGGCGTGCGGACTGCGCAGCATTTTAATTACGCAGGCGTCTGGGGTGATACGGTCTTCAACATAGCAGGGTTTGGCCTGGACCATTTTGGCCGCATCGGTTTTTGGCCAGGGTTTACCAATCACCGCGAGATCGTCGCGGAAAGTGGGGGCGACAGTCATACGGGCTTGCGGATCGTTTTTACGCGCCACCGCCAGTTCGATCACCTGATAATATTGCTGCCAACCCGCATCACGACTGAACAGGCCGGACAACGCATCGTCAATCTCTTCACGGGTAGGATTCGCGATTCGTTCCAGCAGTTCGGTGATGATCAATGCGGCCGCCGGATCGTTATAACCGGACTGCACGACGCCGACATCCACCATCGCCTGTTGTACCAGGCTCAACGCATTCCATTGACCGAGTGATTCGCTGGTGCGAATCTCCGCGTGATCCAACTGCGCGGCAATCAGTAATGAGGCATTGACGATGCGACCGTTGTAGAGAATCGCGTCCGAACCGGCGAAACCGAATCCGTCATCACTGTTGCGCACGGAGTGCATGCCGAGGCTAAACAGCAGCTTCTGTACGTTTTCGCCCGGGTTAATCTTCATTTCACGGGCCACGCCGTTCAATGTGAAGTGAATCATCATACAACGACCTCCCCGGCCATCAGACAGTCGGCATACAGATCGGCGACAACCACGCCGGTGATATAGCGCTTATAGGCCGCGCTGCCCCGAATATCATCCTGTGGGAACAGGGCGTTTGCGACCGCCTGTTCCAGTTCCGTACCTTCTCGCGTTTGTGTTTCCACGTCACGCAGGCGCAGTGCTTTGTCCGCCACGCCGTCCAGCGCGATGCACATGCCACCGTGTTCAGTCAACGCGACCGCCGCTGTCACGACGGTTAATCCGGCCTGTGAACGGCTCACTTTGCGCGTGGCGCAAGGGCGGAAGGGATCTTTAATGATAATTTCGGTGAGCAGGCGATCGCGTGGATCGGCGAGATAGCTTTCCAGCGACAGAGTTTCGCCATCACCACACACCAACTGGGCGTCCAGCGCCAGCAGGACGGGGAGTAACACGGACTCTTGCTGTTGCGCGGCAATCTCGCCGCCGAGGGTCGACTGGTTGCGAAGATGGCGGGAGTAGATAAAGCCTATCGCCTCACGCAGTGCCGCCGGGAGATAGCGGGCGTCATGCAACGGTTGCAGGCGAGTCATCGCCCCGATACGCAATGCGCCATTGTCCCAGTCGATCCACTCCAGTTCCAGATCCTGCAATGAAATGGCAATCCGCTTATCGGTACGCGTTGGCGTGGCGTTAAGTTTGCTGCCCCCGGCAAACCAGACGGCGTCCTCCTGATAGCGGCGCTTGAGTTCCAGCGCCTGGTCAACGGAGTCGGGCCTGAAAAATTGTTCAATCATCATCATTCCTCATCACTCCCTCTCCCGTTCAGGAGAGGGTATGGGCTATGCCAGCGCATCCATTCGCCGCCACATGTTGGCGGCGGCTTTTCGGGCCTGCGCATAAATGGAATCGGTATCGAAAGTGAACTGACGGTCTTCATACACCATCACGCCATTCACCATCACGCTGTGCACGCTGCCTGAACCGAGACCGAAAGCGATATGCCCGGCAACGTTTTCAGCGATCAGCGGCGTCGGCGACGAATAGTCGAGAAGGGTTAAATCGGCTTTATAACCGGCTTCCAGTTGGCCAAATTTTTCTCCGAAGTTGCGGTGCAACAGTTCGTTGCCGTTCGCCAGTGCTTTCGCAAAGCTGTCAGGCCACAGAGGACCGCCCGCGTCGCGATGTTTGAAGAAGGCAAATTTCATCTCTTCAAGCATGTCGGAGCCGATGCCGTCCGTCCCCAGCGCCAGATTGCGTATATGGGTAAGGTGGTGGTTATAGCCCACATGGTTGTTCATGTTGGAGCGGGCATTGTGTACCAGGAAGGCATCTTGCTGATTCAGCAGGGCGATATCTTCCGCAGACAGGTACAAGCCGTGTGCGACCAGCGTTTTACGGTCAATGAGCCCATATTCCGCCAACCTGACCAGCAGGTCTTTACCGTACAGATGATGACTGTGGGAGACATCGTAGCGGTCTTCCGCCGCATGGATGTGAAGCCCGCGCCCGGTCGCGTTGATGGCCTCGCGTAGCATCTCCAGACCGGCATCGGGCACGGTAAAGGGGGCATGCGCGCCAATGTGCGCTTCCACCAGGTACGGCTCGCTACCGCTCTCTCGCGCATGGTCTATCTGACGGGCGAAGCGAATATTCTCTTCGACGCCTGCCTGTAGCTCTTTGATACCTTCGTTACGGTCGGTGGTTTCAAAGCAGGTCATTGCCCGAAGACCGACTTTTAAAAAGGCTGAACGCAGCGTAGAGAGCGAGCCCTGGATGTAGCCCGGTGAAGCATGGTGATCGATAACCGCAGAGCATCCGCTCTTAATCGCTTCCAGTGAGCAAATCAGCCCGCTGTAGTAGAGCGACTCTTCGTCCAGCGCCCGATCCAGACGCCACCACAGGTTTTTCAACGTTGAGATAAAGTCCGGGCTGGGGGCGATATTGGCCTGGATCCCGCGCGATAAACCGGAGTAGAAGTGGTTATGCGCACAGACCAGGCCTGGCATCACTATTCGCCCATGCATCTCTTTCCATTGCGCTTGCGGATAGCGCTGCGTCAGGGCGTCACCCACCTCAACAATAACGTCTTTGTCGATTGCAATATCCACCCCTTCACGCACGCTGGCCGGATGAAGTTGTACGGCGGTGACATTTTTCAGAATCAACATGATTACACCTCCACGCGGCCTAACAGGTAATGGTGATGCTGGTGGACATAGCTAATGACGCGGCACATGTCATCCAGTTCCGGCGGGATGCTGGCGAACTGCCCATCATGGCTGATGTTTAATACCCAGCTTTGGTCATTCAGCCGGACCCTGACCCGATCGTCTTCCACCAGGAAACCCGGGTTACTGCTGTTGTCGAAATCCTGTGGCAGGCTAAAGAGCGTGACTTTGTCTTTATACGGCTTGCCCTGCCACGGACAGAATTGAGCGCAGTTACCGCATTCGTTGCAGTAAGCATCCAGATGTAGCGTCTGGAAGCGATTCTGGAATCCCGGCACGGGAATTGACACATTGGCGCGGTTCGGACAGACATCCACGCATTTGCTGCAGACATAGTTGCATTCAAGGCAGCGGGCCGCTTCCTGGGCGACAAAGGCGTCACGGTCATCTTTATCGACCTTCGCGACCGCGATCTCGCCTTTACGCTGATAGATTTCAGCGGGGCTGACGTTATTCCAGCGTTTATCGCCATGGTGGGAGCGGATATTTTCCCGCCAGAGGATGGTATCCGTGGCCCGACGCGCAGAGCCGATGGCGGCAACAATGGATGATGGACCACGCTGGACGTCGCCAATCATGAACACGTCGGTGAGGCGGGTTTCGCCGTTGTGATTCACCTCTGGCCAGCCTTTGCTGTCAAGCGGAACACCCATTGCATTCAGTGCTTCGGTATCCTGCTGTTCACCAATGGCGGTAATCAGACTATCGATGTGCAGCGTCAGCGTTTCGTCGGTTTCAACCGGGCGGCGCCGTCCTTTCTCATCCGGCTCTCCGAGCGTCATGACGCGCAGGGTGAGTGTACCATCCGCATCAAAACGTTCAGGGTTGTTGAGAAAACGGAACTCAACCCCATCGTGCAGGGCTTCTTCATACTCTTCACGCCAGGCGGGCATCTCCTGCAACGAACGGCGGTAGACCACGGTGACTTTCTCCACACCCGGCACGCGCAGTGCCGCACGGGCACAGTCCATCGCCGTGTTGCCCGCGCCGACGATCGCCACATGCTTACCGAGCGTCAACGCAGTTCCCTGATTGTATTCACGCAGGAAGGGAAGCGATTTCCAGATGTTGGGGTTATCGCCGTCGAGCTTCACGCCGCTGTTTTTATCCGTACCGGTTGCGATCAGAACGTAGTGGAACCCCTTTTCTTTCAGGCTCTGTACGGTCAGATCAGGCGCACAGCCATATTCGAACTTCACGCCGTGATCGGCGACAAAATCGATATCGTGCTGGATGAGTTCTGCCGGAATACGGAACTGAGGAATGATATTTTTCACCACGCCGCCCGCGTTGGCTTCGCGTTCAAATAGCGTCACCGGGTGTCCTGCCCGGGCAAGGAAGTAACCGGCCGCAAGCCCGGCCGGGCCCGCACCGATGACTGCAACCGGATGACGAGAGCCTGAGCCTGCGGGTTTGTGCCAGCGCTGTTTGTATTCATCCCACCCCTTTTCCAGCGCCACTTTTTTCAGTTCACGGATGTTCAAAGCGCTGTCATAGTCCAGACGGGTACAGTTGTACTGACACTGATGATCGCAGATATGACCGGTGATTGCCGGGAGGGCGTTTCGCTGATAAATCAGTTCCAGCGCGTCGGCATAACGCTGCTCGCCCAGCAGGCGAATATACTCCGGAATGTCCTGTTTGATGGCGCAGGCCGTAATACACGGGGCGACGTAGCAGTCGGTCAGCGGCAAGCCGCCGGCCACGTCAATGCGCTCTTCAGGTTTCCAGTGTTTTTGGGTATAGGCCATCGTGACGGCCTCTTCCGCCAGTCGATTCAGTCGTTCGACATCGACATGTTCCATTCCCCACGCATCTGAAGACTCCAGCTCACGCATACAGGCGCTGAGTCGCAGGTAACCGCCTGGCTTTAACAGGTCGGTCGCCATGGTGATCGGACGAATGCCGGTGTCAAAGATATCGCGGATGGTCAACTGGCTGGCGCCGCCGGAATAGGAGATGGGTAATTGGCCGTCGAAGGCCCGGGAAAGCACGGCCGCCACGTTGATTGAGAGCGGGAACAGCGCCCGGCCAGACATATACATTTCTTCGCCGGGAAGCGCACCTTTGTTATTGACGGTGCCCAGGGTGTTGGTGAGTTTTACGCCAAAACCCAGCGACTTTTCTTTTGCCAGCGCCATCAGGCGCTGCAACATTTCCAGCGCCTGGGTGAGCTTCAGATCGTGCTCAAATGACTCTTCTTTTAAGCCGATATAACCGAAGCCACAGCTGTCCAGAATTTCACGTACGCGTGAATAGCCCAGCAGCGTCGGATTCAGCTTCACAAAGGTATTCAGCCCTTTTTCTTCCAGCATATAGCGGCAGATGGCTTCGATTTCGTGCGGTGGGCAGCCGTGCATCGTGGACAGCGTGACGCCCTGCACCAGTTTTGTGGGAATGCGTCCCGGCAGCGCCTGTAGACGTTCCCGATGTGCGTTCAATCCGTGGCGCGCGAGGAATGTTTCATCATGCAGCCATCGCTGTAGCGTGTCGCGGTACTGCACAAATTTAGGGTGCGCGGATGCGTCCATCATGTTGTCGATGAACGCCTGCATGGGCGGTTGATTGATGCCGTCGAGGTTATACCCGACGCTCATATTAAAAATGAACGATTTACCAGTCTCGCTACCTGAAGGTTGCAGCAGTTGCTCCAGTAAATGCAGGGCGAACCAGGCTTTAAGATACTCATCCCATGCTTTCAGCAGGGTAAATTCCGTCGACCATTCGGTATTGAAGCACTCATCTTCCGCATCAATACAGGGTTTTTCCAGTTCGAGCCGATCGAGAATTTGCACTGTTTTGAGTTCAATAAACCGACCGCCAGTCAGCCAGGAGGTGATGATATTTTGTGCGAGCTGGGTGTGCGGGCCGGCGGCGGGGCCGACGGGGGTGGCACAGGTTTCACCAAATACGCTTATCGATTTGCCTTTTTCCGGTGAATAGAACTGCTGCTCAGGAATACCAAAGATCGAGCGCTGCTGCTGATATTCATCAAATAGGCGCGTCAAAAGTTCCTCAAACGGAATCGGACGCATTATATCCCCCATACCCCTCTCCTTAGCTTTACTCGGCTTTCTTCAGGTCGTGGCAAGACAACCGGAAGGTGCGCGTGTTCATAGATGTCATTGGTTGACCGGGACTGATAAAGCCGGCGGTTTGGAGAAATAGAGCAACATTCGCACCACTACTCACAAAGCAGAGCCATAAAAATATAATTTTGTGAGGCGCTTCTAATCTTAAGTCCGCTTTGTGAAATATCTCACAAACGCTAAATGAGAATGAAAATCAGCCGGGAGAGGTATGGCGATAAGGTATTGCATCATCGCATTCTGTTTTCTCAAAAATGGCGATCGCTTATCATTATGATAAGTGAAAAATGAATCGGGAAATATTTGATCGCAATCGTTTAACTCCGTATTTCCTATTTATTTGTGTCGATTCTGCGCATTGATAAAATCCTCTGGTGTATCAATATCCAGAGTGATTCGGGCATCGTTTATTTCAATAAGATTATGTTTTCCGCGCAGCAATGCCTGACGCATATTGCTGACATCCGGTTGTGAGATGGCCTGCAACAGGCATTTTTTGGAAAGTAATACAGGATGGCCGGGCTGGCCATGATAGCATGGGATAAGTGCGTTATCGTTACGTAACGCCCAGATTTTATGGAAAATATCGTTATTCAGTTCAGGCATGTCACCGTGCGTGATGAAGCAGTGCCCGCTGTTCACGGCGGCAGCGCCAACCTTAATTGACGTAAATAAACCCTGAGCATAATCCGGATTGTACGTAATAATAATATTAGGCTGATTCGCATAGCGATTATGTATCTCCGTGGCGCGGTAACCGGAAACTAATATCACCCGGTTACAAAATTGCAGCGCGTTTTTGATACTTGCATCAAGAATTGTTCCTGCGTGCCAGGGTAACATCATTTTCCATTTTCCCATTCTGGATGATAACCCAGCAGCAGTAATTATACAGTCGACGACAGGCATGGCGATTCCATAATGTCTATTAGATGTTATGTCACTTCAGAGAGGCTTATGAGTATACCGGGGCATGCTTCTTTATTCTTTGATTTAGGTGCACAGAAACGGCCAACGGTTATTTCAATTGTCGGTGCGGGTGGGAAAACCAGTACGCTTTTCTGGCTCGCTCATCTCTTTCAGTTATCAGGTCGACGGGTATTCATCACCACGACGACGCATATGTTTCTGCCTGACCACTCCTGGCCGACCCTTTTCTGTCGGGAGCCCGCCGGGTTGCCGTATCACGTGTTAATGCAACCCATCATTACCTGCTTTCGGTCGTGGAAAGCGCCATTGGGAAAAGCACGTGGTTTCTCACCCGACGCCATCGATGCCTTAGCCAGACGATCGGAATGTGACGTGGTTCTCGTCGAGGCAGACGGCGCACGCGGAATGCCGCTTAAAGCGCCAGATGAGCACGAACCTTGCATACCTGAAAGCAGTTGCTGCGTGATTGCCGTTATGGGTGGACACCTGCTGGGGAAACGCGTGGGGGCAAAGCAGGTGCATCGCTGGTCGCCGTTCGCCGGGATGACAGGCCTGACGGAGGGATCCCCCTTATCGCTGAAGGCGCTGGTTCGCCTGGTTCAGCATCCACAGGGAGCATTCAAAAATGCCCCGCCAGCCAGTCGACGCGTCTGGTTTCTCAATCGTTTTTCTCAATCTGAGAATGCCATTGATGAACGCGAGCTCATCCAACTGTTGTCAGACGGTGATGTGCAGGCTATCTGGCTGGGGAATGCACAGGAAACGCCTGCAATCACGCGCAGATTTGTGAGATAGCGACGCCGGGAACACCGGGTTCCTGAAAAGATATCCATTGAGGTCTGTATGAATATTTTCACAGAGGCTGCAAAACTTGAAGAGCAAAACCGCCCATTTGCGCTGGCGCAGATTGTCGATAGCCGGGGGTCCACGCCCCGCCATTCGGCACAGATGCTGGTACATCAGGATGGGTCTATCGTCGGGACTATCGGCGGAGGCATGGTGGAGCGCAAGGTGATCGACGAAGCGCTGCTGGCGTTACAGGAAAGAAAGCCGCGTATGTTTCATGGCCGGATGGCCCGCAACGGCGCCGATGCCGTTGGCTCGGACTGCGGCGGCGCGATGTCGGTTTTTATTAGCGTGCACGGCCTGCGCCCGCGACTGGTGTTAATCGGCGGCGGGCATGTCAACCGGGCGATTGCCCAGGGGGCAGCGCTGTTAGGGTTTGATATTGCCGTAGCGGATGTTTATCGCGAAAGCGTTAACCCGGACGCTTTTCCTCCCTCGGTACAGTTGTTACATGCCGATTCTTTTACCGCGGCAGTGGATGCGCTGGAGATCCGTCCGGACAACTTTGTGCTTATCGCGACGAACAATCAGGATCGGGAAGCGCTGGACAAATTGATCGAGCAACCCGTCGCGTGGCTGGGCTTGCTGGCAAGCCGTCGTAAAGTGCAGTTGTTTATGCGTCAGTTACGGGAGAAGGGCGTCTGTGAAGAGCACATTGCCCGCCTGCATGCGCCGGTGGGTTACAACATTGGTGCTGAAACGCCGCAGGAGATTGCGGTCAGCGTGTTGGCGGAGATCTTACAGGTTAAAAATAATGCGCCTGGTGGACTGATGATGCGCACCGCGCATCCGTCCGGCCATCAGCGGGTGGTGATTCGTGGCGCGGGAGATATCGCCAGCGGCGTGGCGCTGCGATTGTTCCATGCCGGTTTCAAAGTGATCATGCTGGAAGTGGAGAAACCGACCGTCATTCGCCGCAGCGTTGCGTTCGCGCAGGCCGTCTTTGATGGTGAAATGATCGTGGAAGGCGTGACGGCAAGACTGGCCACCTCGTCAGCAGAAGCGGCGGCGTTAGCCGAGCGTGGTTTTATTCCGATTCTGGTCGATCCTGCCGGTTCGCTGATTGACGCACTGAAACCCGTCTGCGTGGTGGATGCGATTCTGGCAAAACAAAATCTGGGTACGCGAAAAGATATGGCTCCCGTGACCATTGCGTTGGGACCTGGATTTTCTGCGGGTGAAGACTGCCATGCGGTGATTGAAACAAATCGTGGACACTGGCTGGGGCAGGTGATTTACGCCGGTTGTGCACAGGAAAATACCGGGATACCCGGCAATATCATGGGGCATACCGCACGACGGGTGATTCGTGCACCCGCCGCAGGCATCATGCGCGCCAGAGTGAAATTAGGCGATCTGGTAGAAGAGGGCGAGGTGATTGCCTGGATTGGCGAAAACGAAATCAAGGCGCCGCTGTCGGGGATGGTGCGCGGCCTGTTAAGTGACGGGCTGGCGGTGGTGGGCGGTTTTAAAATCGGCGATATCGACCCGCGCGGCGAGACGGCGGATTTTACCAGCGTCTCTGATAAAGCGAGAGCGATAGGCGGCGGAGTGCTGGAAGCGCTCATGATGCTGATGCATCAGGGGGTGAAGTCAACGAATGAGGTGCTTGAAGTGGCGTAATGCGAATGACCAGATGGCGCTATGTTTATCCGGCCCGGGAGGCGCCAGGCCGGGTACGCAAAGCGCCCCGGCGAATAAAACGCATCAGATTACTGGCAGATAACCGTTCCGGTTTTTCCCTCAATCCCTTCTTTCGCTTTACTGAGCACCGTGATCAGGGCTTCCCGACCGGGACGGGAGCGGGCGAACGACGCTGCGGCCTCCACTTTCGGCAACATAGAACCTTTAGCGAAATGCCCTTCGCTGATAAAGCGTTCCGCATCGCTCAACGACAGGCGATCCAGCCATTGCTCATTTTCTTTACCGAAGTTAATAGCCACTTTTTCGACCGCCGTCAGGATGATGAGCATATCCGCGTCGATCATCTCTGCCAGGCGGGCACTGGCCCAGTCCTTATCGATCACCGCGCTGGCCCCCCGCAGATGGTTGCCTTCGCGAATCACCGGAATACCGCCTCCGCCCACGGTAATAACCACCTGTCCGGCCTCAACCAGCGCCTTAACGGTTTCTTTCTCAATGATGTCCACCGGCTTAGGCGAGGCCACGACACGACGATAACCACGTCCGGCATCTTCTCTAAGCGTATAACCTTGTTTTTCCAGCTGTTCCGCTTCCTGCTGTGTGAAGAATGAACCGATGGGTTTGGTGGGGTTCAGAAACGCAGGATCGTGGGCGTCGACTTCTACCTGCGTCACCAGTGTGGCGACAGGTTTGTGCATCCCGCGTGAGAGCAATTCTTCGCGCAGCGCGTTTTGCAGATCGTAACCGATATAGCCCTGGCTCAATGCCACGCAGACGGACATCGGTAGCATTGGCGAGTGCGCCTCTGTTTTTGCCGCGGCTTCGAATGCCTGGTTGATCATACCCACCTGCGGCCCGTTACCATGAGTCACGATAACCTCATGACCCTGCGCAATGAGATCCACAATGGCCTGCGCGGTGATTTTGACGGCCTGCATCTGTCCGGCCAGATCCTCACCCAACGCGTTACCACCCAGCGCGAGAACAATTTTCTTCCTCATTTTTCCTCACTTATCATACACAGTTATCTGTTTCACCCACGCCGGGCGGGGTAAACGGCTTACGTCGTAAGAAGCGGCCCCGGCCTGCTTTCCCTGTAAAGACGCCATCGCAGAAGATCGTTTCACCACGCGACAGCGTTCTGACAATCGCACCCTGACAGCGGAACCCCTCCCAGGGCGAATAATCAGCGTTATCGTGCAGGTGAGCATGATGGATCGCCTGGCTCTGGCGGGGATCGATAATCACCACATCGCCATCAGCGCCAGGTGCCAGTTGCCCCTTCTGCGGCCATACGCCGAACAGCCTGGCAGGCGTCGCGCTGGTTAACGCGACAAAGCGTTCAGGGGTAATTCGCCCGCTCATCACACCTTCAGAAAAGAGCAGTTGCAGGCGGTTTTCCACGCCGGGCAAACCATTCGGGCAGCGGCTGAAATCGCCGCCTGAGATCTGCTGGCGCTGCGCCATTGAGAAGGTGCAGTGGTCAGTCGCCACCACGTCAATGGCGCCGTCACTGATGCCGCACCAGAGCTTGTCCTGCTCGCGTACATTGCGTAACGGCGGGCTGAGAATGAAGTTCAGGCCGTCTTCCCCGTCATAACGGCGTTCATCCAGCAGCAGATATTGCGGACAGGTCTCTATCCACACGGGCTGATGATTCGCTTTCGCCAGGCGTAAATAGTCCAGTCCCAGGCCATTGGACAGGTGGACGATATACAACGGCGCGTTTCCCGCTAACTGCGCAAGGTTAATCATCCGGGCGATGGCTTCGGCTTCACATTCCAGCGGTCTGCTCAGGGCGTGATAGCGTGGCGACGTTAAGCCAGCGGCAATGAACTCGGCCCGTTTACTGGCGATGGCGGCGTCGTTTTCCGGGTGGACGGTGGTCAGCGCGCCGGACTTGTGCAAACGGCGCAGCACCTGCAAGGTTTCATCATCGTTGAGTTTGTACTGGTAGGTCAGATAGAGCTTGAAGCTGCTGATGCCTTCTTCCACCATCATCGGGATCTCGTCGAGGATGGCATGATTGACGTGCTGAATGACGCCATGGAAACTGTAGTCGATCGCCGCTTTGTGCGCGGCGTACCCCTGGTAGACTTCCAATTGATGGCGCAGGCGACAGCCTGACGGGCCAAATCCCATATGGTCAATAATGGTTGTTGTACCGCCACACGCCGCGGCGCGGGTGCCGGTAAAAAAATCATCACAGCTACGGGCGAGGCCGGTGTCGATATTGAAATGCGTATGTACATCCACGCCGCCGGGAAAAACGTAACATCCCGCAGCATCAATCACTTCACACGAAGGGGGCGGCGTAATCTCCGCATCCCGTTGACGAACGATACCGTTCTCAATCAGCAGGTCCTGTTTAGCCTGTCCGTCGGCGTTAACGGCAATGCCATTTTTAATCAATACGCGCATAGCACACTCCAGAAATCCCCCGGTAAACCGGGGGAGACAGATGGATCGTTATTTCGTTGCCAGCCAGGACAGTGGAATGGCAGCGTACATCGCGGCGCAGGTCACCAGATGTGATTTCCAGGTTTTTTCGTTTGGCGCGTGGGCTTCGGGTTCTTTACCCGGACCAAAACCGATCACCGGAATACCGTGACGTCCCATAATCGATACGCCGTTGGTGGAGAACGTCCACTTGTCGACCACCGGTGCTTTGCCGAACAGACCTTCATAGGCATTGACCAGCGCTTTGACGGTGAAGTGATCTTCTTCCACTTTCCAGGTTGGGAAGTAGCATTCGGTCGGGTAAACCAGCCCGGTCCAGGAAGGGCGGTCATAGTTGTACATCGAGACCACCGCATTGGCTTTTTTTACAGCCGGCAGGGCGCGAATCTCTTCCAGCGCGCCTTCCCAGGTTTCACCCCAGGTCAGACGACGGTCGATGGAGACGGCGCAACTGTCCGCCACGGCGCAGCGGCTTGGCGAGGTGAAGAAGATTTCGGAAACGGTTAAGGTCCCTTTACCGAGGAATTCGTCATAAGCCAGATGTTGTGACAATTCCTGTAACTCGTTGAGGATTGGTCCCATTTTAAAAATGGCGTTATCGCCGCGTTCCGGGGCGGAACCGTGACAACTGACTCCCTGCACATCAATGCGTATTTCCATGCGCCCGCGCTGTCCACGATAAACCTGGCAATCAGTCGGCTCGGTACTGACAACAAACTCCGGACGGATACCGGATTGCTCAATGATGTACTGCCAGCACAGACCATCGCAGTCCTCTTCCTGTACCGTGCCGGTGACCAGCAGCGTGTACTCATCTTCCAGACCGAGATCTTTAATGATCTTCCCGGCGTAAACCATGGACGCCATGCCGCCTTCCTGGTCAGACGTGCCGCGTCCACCGATCAGTTCATCGGTCTCCATCCCTTCATAGGGATCAAAATTCCAGTTGTTGATGTTGCCGATACCGACCGTGTCGATATGCGCGTCCATTGCGACCAGGCGCGGGCCATGGCCGATGTATCCCAGAATGTTGCCCATCGGGTCGATCTCGACTTTATCGAAACCGACTTTCTCCATTTCTTGTTTGATGCGATGGATAACCCGTTTTTCATCGCAGCTTTCGCTGGGAATGGCGACCATGTCGCGCAGGAAACGCGTCATGTCTTCTTTGTAGTCGTTTGCTTTTTCAAGAATCAGTTTAAAAGGAATGTGCTTAGCCATGACTTTTCTCCAGTGTTCGCTCCCGAATCTCCTGGGGAGCGTTTTCCAATAGGGGGTTACAGTGCGACCGGATGTTTGCCTTCCCAGACCACTTCCCGGTAGTGCTTCACATCGGTATCGCCTTCGGTACTGATGACCAGCACAACGGCATCTTTATCTAACGCCAGTTTGTCCATCAGGGCCTGGCGCTGTGGGTGATGATGGACGGCAGCCAGAACGCCCAACCCTACGGCGCCGGACTCGCCGGAGATCACCCGTGGGTCGCTGCCAAAAGGATTACCCAGCACGCGCATGCCCAGCGCGGCGACGCTGTCCTGGCAGGAGATAAATTGGGTGGCGCAGTTGCGCAGAATTTCCCAGCCGAGCGGGTTAGGTTCACCACAGGCCAGACCGGCCATGATGGTTGCCATATCTCCCCCAACGTTGACGATGTCGCCTTTCACGCCGGAACGATAAATGCAGTCCGCTTTGTCCGGTTCGACGATAATGCTGTGCAGGTTTTGCGGGCCATAGACGTCGACCAGATAGCCCAGCACGCCGCCCGCCATGGCGCCAACGCCAGCCTGTAACAGCACGTGGGTCGGTGTGACGTCCAGGGCGCGCATTTGCTCAACGGCCTCATCGGCCAGCGTGGCGTAGCCCTGCATAATCCAGGTGGGGATTTTGGTGTAACCTTCCCACGCGGTGTCCTGCACCACTTCCCAGCCGTTTTGTTGGGCGTGCTGCATGGTCAGACGAACGGTATCGTCATAGTTCATGTCGGTGACAATGCACTCCGCGCCGAGGTTGAGAATGGCGTCCACGCGTTCTTGCGCTGAGCCTTTCGGCATGTAAACCACCGCATGTTGTCCGAGTTGTTGTGCCGCCCAGGCAATACCGCGACCGTGGTTACCGTCGGTGGTGGTGGCAAACGTCATTTTTTCGCCGATGGCGTTTTTGAGCTGTTCGAAAGAGAGCGTCTCAATATCAAGATGATATTTCTCACACAACAGGCAGGCGATGGCAAAAGCCCCGCCGAGCATCTTGAACGCGTTCAGTCCAAAGCGTTTTGACTCATCTTTGACGAGGATTTTTTTCACGCCAAACAGTTGGGCGAGGTCATCCAGCGCACAGAGCGGCGTTGGGTGGTAGCCAGCGATCTTTTGATGGAACTGGCGAGCCACTTTGGCCTGTTTTTGCGAAAAAAGGGGCGATGTTTCACCGTTGTAAAAGCGGTTATCGGCAATATCGATCTTCAGTGAGAAAACGGACATATCCTATCCTTTTGGCCTCCGGAAAGGAGAGCCGACCGGCAGGTCGGCTCAGGGGGTTATTTCACGCGTGGTTGCGCTTCTTTCAACAACTGCTCCAGCAGTACGCCAGGCTTCGGATATTTGCGGGAGAGGATCATCGCGGCGATGATGTAGGGCTTCCAACTGGCTTCTTTGTACGTTGCGATGCGGTATTTTTCGAATACGGCGTCGGTGACTTCCCCTTCTTTGCAGGAGACGCCGCTGATATCCGCGGGCAGGCAGTGCATATACAGCGCTTCGCCGTCGCGGGTGAGTTGCATCATTTCTTCAGTGCAGTGCCAGTTTTTATGCTTTGCGTTTTGCTCAAGACACTGTCTTTCCAGCTCTTTCAGGGCCGCGTGATCGTTGGCGCGCAGAAGTTCGGTACGTTCTTCCATCACTTTGTAAGGCGCCCATGATTTCGGATAGACGATGTCGGCATCTTTGAAGGCTTCTTCCATGCTGGTGACCTGGCGGAAGCTGCCGCCGGACGCGTTCGCGTTGTTTTTCGCCACTTCAATCACGTCCGGGATCAGGTCATATCCTTCCGGATGCGCCAGGGTGACGTCCATACCGAAGCGGGTCATCAGACCGATAATGCCTTGTGGCACAGAGAGGGGTTTGCCGTAGCTGGGTGAGTAGGCCCAGGTCATGGCGATTTTTTTACCCTTAAGGTTTTCCAGCGAACCAAAATGTTCACGTAGCCAGGCCAAATCCGCCATCGCCTGTGTTGGATGGTCGATATCGCATTGCAGGTTAACTAACGCCGGACGCTGCGGCAGCACGCCCTGTTTGTAGCCGTCATCCAGCGCGGCGCCGACTTCACGCATATAGGCGTTGCCCGCACCAAGATACATGTCGTCGCGAATACCAATGGCGTCGGCGCAGAAGGAGATCATATTGGCCGTTTCGCGGACGGTTTCGCCGTGCGCGATTTGTGATTTTCCTTCGTCCAGATCCTGCTGAGCCAGGCCGAGCAGGTTAAGGGCGGACGCGTAAGAAAAGCGGGTACGGGTGGAGTTATCGCGGAAAACGGAAATCCCTAATCCACTATTGAAGACTTTGGTCGCGATGTTTTCGGCACGCAGCATCTTCAGCGCAGCAGCGACGTCCAGGACTTGTTTCAGTTCATCCGGCGTCTGTTCCCACGTAAGCAAAAAATCCTTCTCGTGAAGGTGTGAGGTCAGCGAATTGATATCCTTAATCAGCTCATTAACAGTTTTCATTGTAAGGTCCTGGTAGTGGAATGACGGCAAGGTGGCTTATTCGCGGTAATGACAAGCGGCATCACCGATATACCAGGGACTAACAATAAGCGTGCCAAAATGAATCCGACGGCGGATAAATAGGAAATCATCAGGCAATATGTGGCACTGATCACAGAATAAAGCTATCTGTAATTCGTCATGAATATACGAAAACGTTTGGCTTAATAAATAACGCAATGTGTCAATGAACTGACTGACAGAATAATACCCGGAAGAAGAGTAAATACCGTCAGTTTGATAAACTCACTGCGCTGATTCTCATATTGATATAGAAATGTGATTTCTCTTGCATATTTTCATTATAAAATGATAAAGAGCCTGTGTTTTTATCAAAGCAAATTTTGTCTGAGTTAGTATCCTTATATTCTACGAACCATCAATGTCTTCAATGATCAATCATTTAAGTGATTCCGGAAGGTAAGACTATGGTGCTTGCAACAACGCAGTCCATTTTGATGCAGATTCAACCTACCATTCAGCGTTTCGCCAGAATGCTTGCCAGCGTTTTGCAACTCGAAGTTGAGATCGTCGATGATAACCTCTGCCGCGTCGCGGGAACCGGCGCTTACGGGAAATACCTCGGACGCCCGTTGAGCGGTAACTCCAGACTGTTGCGCTATGTACTGGAAAGTAAAAAAGAAAAGGTTGTGACGCATTCCCGCTTTGACCCGCTCTGTGAAGGCTGCGATAGCAAAGATAACTGTCGCGAGAAGGCTTTTCTGGGAACCCCCGTCATTCTGCAGGACCGCTGTGTAGGAGTGATCAGTTTGATTGCCGTAACGCATGAACAGCAGGAACATATCAATGACAACCTGCGCGAGTTTTCAGACTATGTTCGCCATATATCCACTATTTTTGTTTCAAAACTTCTCGAAGATCAGAGTGGGAGTGACAACATCAGTAAAATATTTTCGACAATGATCGAGAATATGGATCAAGGTGTATTGGTCATTGATGAAGACAACCGCGTACAGTTCGCGAATCAAACCGCGTTAAAAATTCTTGGTGCGGTGCAGAATAATATGGTGGGAAAGTCGGTCAGGTTTCGGCCATTAACGTTTGAAAGTAATTTCACGCACGGGCATATGCAGCATATCGTCTCCTGGGATGATAAAAGTGAACTGATCATTGGTCAGTTGCATCATGTGCAGGGACGGCAGTTATTCCTGATGGCCTTCCATCAGTCGCATACCAGTTCCTCTGTATCGATTGCCACCGATGAACCGCATATTGAACAACTGGTGGGTGAATGCCGGGTTATGCGCCAGCTTAAGCGGCTGATCGGCCGTATTGCCCCCAGTCCGTCCAGCGTCATGATTGTGGGGGAGAGCGGCACCGGAAAAGAGGTGGTCGCGCGCGCCATTCACAAACTCAGCGATCGACGCAATAAACCGTTTATCGCCATCAACTGCGCGGCGATACCGGAGCAGTTGCTGGAAAGTGAACTGTTTGGCTATGTTAAAGGCGCATTCACCGGCGCCTCCGCCAATGGGAAAACGGGCCTGATTCAGGCGGCAAACAGTGGAACGCTATTTCTCGATGAAATTGGCGATATGCCCTTGATGCTACAGGCTAAACTGCTCAGGGCGATTGAAGCGAGGGAAGTGTTGCCGCTTGGCGCGAGCAGTCCGGTTCAGGTCGACATCCGCATTATTTCAGCTACCAATCAGAACCTCGGGCAGTTTATCGCCGAAGGCAAATTCCGTGAAGATCTGTTCTATCGACTGAACGTCATCCCACTGACTCTGCCCCCACTACGTGAACGACAGGACGATATTGAGCTACTGGTGCACTATTTCCTGCATCTGCATACTCGCCGTTTAGGGCTGGTCTATCCGGGGATTGCACCGGATGTAGTGACCCTGCTCAGACACCATCAGTGGCCGGGAAATCTGCGTGAATTAAGCAACCTGATGGAATATCTGGTCAACGTGGTCCCTTCAGGCGAGGTGATCGACAGTACGCTTTTACCGCCAAATCTGATCAACAACGGTAAAGCGCCGGAATCCGTTGGAGCGGTCGCTCATGCGGCGCAGTTGCTGTCTGAGGATACCGGCGGAACCGCGCTGGAAGAGATGGAAAAGCAGATGATTCGCGAAGCGCTATCTCGCCACTCCAACAAAAAACAGGTGGCGGATGAGTTAGGCATTGGGATTGCCACGCTTTATCGCAAAATTAAAAAGTACGAGCTGCTGAACGCATAACTCAACGCACAACCGCGTTCAGGTTGCATCAGGGGGCGAGTATGTGAACGCTACTGACCCGGAGGCAGCCTGAAGGATGCGGTGTTAATTATTCAGGCTCAGTGCAGCGCTGGACGGTATCGACAATCATCTGATAGCCAGTACAACGGCACAAATTCCCCGCCAGACCACGACGGATCTCCAGAATGGTTAATGGTTTTTCCCGCGGTTTTGCCAGCAATGCGGTGGTCGCCATAATCAGACCCGGCGTGCAAAAACCACACTGCACGGCACCGGATGTCGCATAAGCCATCTGAACACGCGAGAGCTGACTGCCAGCCGATTCACCTTCCAGGGTACGGATCTGTTTTCCGGCTGCCCACGCGGCAAGGTACAGGCAACTGTCGATGGCCGTACCGTCAACCAGCACCGTACAGGCTCCGCATTCACCGACACAGCATCCCTGTTTGACGCTCAACAACCCTTGTTCGCGCAGGAGTTCAGAGAGCGGCATCCCCGGCATGATGCTGAGCTGAAAAGGGTGATCATTAATGACGCATTCCAGCGTGATTCGGTTAGTGTCATTCATTGCAGCTTTCCTCCCGCCGCGACAACGGCTTCAGTAACCACTTTCCGGGTCATCGTCTGGATGAGATGCAGACGAAATTCCTTACTTGCCCGCCAGGAAGATCGCGGGGCGACGTCCTGCAGAACGGATTCAGCGATCGCGTCCAGCGTCTGGTGGGTCAATGGCGCATTTTGCGCCGCGCTCTCTGCATGCTGACAGCGAACTGGTGTCGGAGCCGCAACGCCGAATGCCAGACGAAGTTCTTTAAAACCGCCGTTATCCAGTTGGCATCGTGCCGCACAACCAATGGTCGAGATGTCCATCGCATCGCGCATGGCATATTTAAAATGCGCGCTGCCAGTATGCGCCCTCGGCTGCGGTGGAAAATGAAAGGCGACAAGGATTTCATCTTGCTCAAGAGCAACTTTTCCGGGGCCGGTGTGAAAACCGTTGATGTTGGTAAAACGCACCCCTTTTGGCGAGGCGATCTCAAGCGTGGCGTCATAAATCAGCGTTGGCGTGGCCGAGTCTGCGCTGGTTGCGCCATTACAGATATTCCCGCCGTAGGTCGCGACATTACGGATTTGCGGTCCGGCGATGGAGGTAGCTGCCGCACACAGGGCTGGCAGATGTCGTTGCGCGACGGGATGCTCGATAATCTCGCTAAAGGTGGTAGCGGAACCGATACGCAGCCTCTCTTCCTTCGACAGGGTAATGCCTCGTAATTCGGGCAGATCATGGATATCGACGATATGACGGTAACGCGCATTGTGATGATGAAGTTGGATCAGTACGTCGGTTCCGCCGGCGAGCAGTTTCGCCTGCGGATAGCGCGCCAGCAGGCTGACAGCCCCGGCAATGTCTGAAGCGCGATGATAAGAAGCAAAGTCAAACATGATCATATCCTCAAATCAAGCCAGCCTGGTGGAACTCCGCATATAACCGCTTTGGCGTCAGTGGCAGCGTATCAATCGCAACGCCTGTGGCCATTTTCACTGCGTTACGAATGGCTGCAGCAACAGGAATAATAGGCGGCTCGCCGAGGGATTTATGTCCATACGCCGACTGCGGCTCCTGCGTTTCAACGAATGCGCTCTCCAGTTGCGGCAGGTCAGGCATGGTCGGCATTTTGTAATCAAGGAGATTCGGGTTACGCACCAGACCACTTTCCCCATCGATGATCATCTCTTCAAACAGCGACCAGCCAATGCCCATTCCCATCCCGCCATGCACCTGACCTTCCGCCAGTTGAGGGTTCAGAATATGGCCGGAATCGTGGACATTGAGGATGCGGTTGATGGTGACCTTGCACAGGGCGATATCGACGCTCAGATCGACAAACGTGCAGCCAAACGCCGGTGGGTTAGTGGTGGTTTTCACCGAGCATTCCGCAGACAACTGACCGCCGCGCTCCGGATGATAAAACGCATCCATCGCCAGCTCTTTTAAGGACAGCAACGGTGAGTCCGGGCGATCGATAAGGACGATGTGGCCTGCCGTCAGCGTCAGGCTCATGACGGACTGATGCAGCATGTCGGCAGCGTGAAGAAGGATCTTATCGCGCAGTTGAAGTGCTGCCTTGCGCAGTGCCGGTGCGGTGACATAGCTTTGGCGAGAGGCGAAGGCGCCAGGGTCGAAGGGGGTAATGTCGGTATCCTGGGTGGAAATAACGTGCACATCGCTGACCGGTACGCCGAGAGTTTCCGCCACCATCTGTGAGAAAACGGTATCCGCCCCCTGACCGATTTCCGTGGCTCCGCTCTGCACGTTGATCGTTCCGTCCTGATTCATCAGCAGACGGGCACCAGCGATCTCCACGCCGACCGGCCAGGTGTTGGAGGTATAACTAAAACAGGCGACGCCGACGCCCCGGCGGATGTTGCCTTGCTGGTGCAGACATTCAGCGCGACGGGCGTCCCACTCAAACAGCGCGCGGCCTTTTTGCAGGCATTCCGGGAGCCCCGCGCTGTAGATGCGTTTGCCGGTAATCGGGTTCGTGTCGCCTTCGCAGGCCGCATTGCGCAACCGAACCTCGACCGGATCGAGACCCAGCGCCGTTGCGGCGTCATCCAGCATCGATTCTACGGCAAAGATCACCTGCGGCGCGCCGTAGCCGCGCATCGCGCCAGCGGAAGGAAGATTGGTATAGCAGGTGGTGGAACGGTAAGCGTATGCGCTACGGGGATAGAGGTAGGCCACTTTGTTGCCGCCCGCCGAGGCGATGGAATGCCCGTGTGAGGCGTAAGCGCCAGTATTTGACAGAACATCCAGACGATAGCCTTGCAACGTGCCGTCGCGATTGAGCCCTATCTGTCCATCCATCGTGAACGCATGGCGGGTACGGGAAGCGAGAAAACATTCTTCACGGCTGAGAGAGACTTTCACTGGAATACCGCCCAGTTTGCGCGTCAGGAAAGCGGCCATGGGTTCTTCCAGCACATCCTGCTTGTTTCCAAATCCGCCGCCGACGTAAGGTTTGATAACCCGCACGCATGACCACGGAATGCCCAATGCCTGGCCCACGACCCGGCGTACGATGTGTGGGATCTGCGTGCTGGAGACGATGGAGATTCGCGAGTCATCTTCCATCCAGGCCAATGAAGTGATGCTTTCCATATGGCAATGTTGAATCACCGGCGTCTGGTAATGTCCCTGGAGTTGGTAATCAGCGGCATCAATGGTCTGCTGGACATTCCCGGTGGTCATTTCACTGCGATTGAGCAAATTACCGCCTGGGTGAATAGGGACTGCGTCATCCGCCAGAGCCGCTTCTGGCGTGGTGATCACCGGGAGTTTTTCCCATTCCACATTCACCAGTAAGGCCGCTTTCTCTGCGGTTAACGCGTCCCTTGCCACAACAATCGCGACCGCATCGCCATGATGGCGTACGTGGCGGGTCAACAGAAAACGGTCGGCGGTGTCACGTTTGTTCTCATCCAGCGTCCAGGCGTGCCCTGCCGTGGCGAAGGGAATATCCGGTACATCTTCCCAGGTAAACACGGCCAGTACACCGGGCAGGCTTTTCGCCTCGTCACAGTTGATGCTGGTGGCGTAACCGTGGGCAATCGGACTGCGAACGTATTTGGCATAACACATGCCCGCCATCATGTAATCATCAGTATATCGAGCCCGCCCGGTCACTTTAGCGATGGCATCCACGCGCATGCATGACTCTCCGGTAGCGGTTGCTTCCCGCGCATCCATAAACGTCCCCTTGATTTAACAATTCGGTTCCTGAACAACCGTTAAATCAGGCAAGAATTACGCCAGAAGCGCAAAGTTGCGCCGTGAGAAAAGGGAAGTGTGACGGAGATAATAATATGGTCTGTCGGGAGAGGGATCCGACCTTTGACGATGAGCACCTTGCGTATCATTATGAGTTTAATCAACTCATTGTGATACACGGTAAGTGGCGGTGATAGCGTTTATCAGGCGGTCCATGAGGGGACTAACCGATTCAATAAATTTGGCATCCGGATTATGGCTGTTATCATATGGCGTCTGTGAATATTGCGAGGAACGGTTTTGAGCGCAGGACGCCTGAAGAAAAATAGCCTGGGTATTGCCATGCTGCTTTGTGCGGGATTGCTTGTCGTGGGCTGCTCGGGGAGCAAATCGTCTGATTCTGGCGCCGTTTATACCGTCAAACGGGGAGATACCCTTTACCGTATTTCACGCACGACAGGCACCAGCGTCAAAGACCTTGCGCGTCTGAACGGCATTTCGCCGCCGTACACCATTGAAGTTGGGCAAAAGCTGAAGCTCGGTGGTTCGAAAACGGCCTCATCGAAATCCACTAAAAAGTCGTCTACCAAAACAGCCTCCGCGAGACCGTCTTCTTCCGTGCCGCAATCGTCCTGGCCACCGGTAGGGCAACGTTGTTGGCAGTGGCCTGCCAGCGGTAAGGTGATCCTGCCTTATTCCACTGCGGATGGAGGGAATAAGGGGATCGACATTTCCGCTGCCCGCGGTACGCCGGTTTATGCCGCCGGGGCAGGGAAGGTGGTCTACGTGGGCAACCAACTGCGGGGCTACGGTAATCTCATTATGATTAAACACAGTGAAGATTACATTACCGCCTACGCTCACAACGACACGATGCTGGTGAATAACGGGCAAAGCGTGAAGGCGGGACAGAAAATCGCCACGATGGGCAGTACTGATGCGGCCTCGGTGCGGTTGCACTTCCAGATTCGCTACCGTGCGACGGCCATCGACCCGCTGCGTTACCTGCCGCCGCAGGGCAGCAAACCGAAATGCTGACGGTGAATTAATCGCCAGTCAGCTGGTCTGTCCCTTGCCAACAAGAGCGTAAGGTTTATAATGCCTTACGCACTCCAAAGCGGGCGTAGTTCAATGGTAGAACGAGAGCTTCCCAAGCTCTATACGAGGGTTCGATTCCCTTCGCCCGCTCCATGACACTTCATACTTAAAACTCTCCAGTTTACTGAATCCAAAGGGAAATAGCTTAAAGCCTCCTTGCTGAGTTCCTTACTGTAACCGACGGTATAACCCTCATAGGGTTAGTGAGAAGTCTTGCTTTATTCATATATGGAAATTCAAATATAATTTGACACTGTACGGTTACAGCGAGATATTGCGAAACAATAGCCGGGGGGACTTATGCCACAATTATCATCTCTACAACTCTTCAAAAACCTCTCCGATGAAACCCGCTTGGGCATTGTGTTGCTGCTCAGAGAGATGGGAGAGCTGTGCGTGTGCGATCTCTGTACGGCGCTGGAACAGTCACAGCCCAAGATCTCCCGCCATCTGGCAATGCTCCGGGAAAGTGGACTATTGCTGGATCGCAAACAGGGCAAGTGGGTTCACTACCGTTTATCCCCGCATATTCCTTCCTGGGCCGCTCAGGTGATTGAGCAGGCCTGGTTAAGCCAACAGGACGACGTACAGGCCATCGCCCGTAAGCTGGCATCAGCAAACTGCTCTGGCAGTGGTAAGGCTGTTTGTATCTAAAAAATTTGCCTGTACATATATGTTTTTACGGATGTGAGGTGTTAAAGATGAAAACGTTAACCGTGTTTGATCCTGCGATGTGCTGCAGTACCGGCGTTTGTGGTTCAGATGTTGATCAAGTTCTGGTTGATTTCTCTGCGGATGTGCAGTGGCTGAAAGGACGTGGCGTACAGGTTGAACGTTACAACCTGGCGCAGCAGCCCATGAGCTTTGTTCAGAACGAGAAAGCGAAAGCATTCCTCGAAGCATCTGGAGCAGAAGGGCTTCCGCTGCTGCTGTTGGACGGCGAAACGGTGATGGCAGGGCGATACCCAAAACGCGCTGAGCTGGCTCGCTGGTTCGGCATTCCGCTGGAGAAGGTTGGGTTAGCGCCCACCAGCTGCTGTGGTGGTAATACTTCCTGTTGCTGAGTATGTCAGGAGGACATATGAAATTCTTACAGAACATCCCGCCTTACCTGTTTTTTACCGGTAAGGGAGGTGTAGGAAAAACGTCCATTTCCTGCGCGACGGCTATCCGCCTTGCCGAACAGGGGAAGCGGGTTTTGCTGGTCAGTACCGATCCGGCTTCCAATGTCGGCCAGGTATTCGATCAGGCTATCGGTAATACCATTCGCCCAGTGACAGCAGTTCCTGGACTTTCCGCTCTGGAGATCGACCCGCAGGAAGCCGCCCAACAATACCGCGCCAGAATCGTTGATCCTATCAAAGGTCTTCTGCCTGATGACGTTGTTAACAGTATCAGCGAGCAGCTTTCAGGAGCCTGTACCACTGAGATTGCGGCGTTCGATGAGTTTACTGGCTTACTGACCGACGCTTCTCTGCTGACCCGCTTTGATCACATCATTTTTGATACAGCGCCGACGGGCCACACGATTCGCCTTCTCCAGCTTCCCGGTGCCTGGAGTAGCTTCATTGAAAGTAATCCAGATGGTGCTTCCTGTCTTGGCCCAATGGCCGGTCTGGAAAAGCAGCGTGAGCAGTATGCTCATGCAGTAGAGGCGTTATCCGATCCTGAACGTACCCGCCTGGTTCTGGTTGCACGACTGCAAAAATCTACGCTGCAGGAAGTCGCCCGCACCCATGAAGAACTGGCTGCAATTGGCCTGAAAAACCAGTATCTGGTGATTAATGGTGTGCTGCCTAAAGCCGAAGCTGAACATGACGCCCTTGCCGCTGCGATATGGCAACGTGAGCAGGAGGCACTGGCAAATCTTCCTGCCGGTTTATCTGAGCTACCGACAGATACCCTATTACTACAGCCAGTCAATATGGTTGGTGTTTCAGCATTGAAGGGACTGCTGGATACCCGTTCTGAGGCATTACCGCTCCCGGTAACGAACGTCCTGTACACGCCTGAAAACTTATCGCTCTCTGGCCTGGTCGATGATATCGCTCGCAGTGAACACGGCCTGATTATGCTGATGGGCAAAGGTGGCGTAGGGAAAACCACGATGGCTGCTGCCATCGCCGTCAGGCTGGCAGACATGGGATTTGACGTGCATCTCACGACCTCTGATCCTGCTGCGCACCTGAGTACAACGCTGAACGGCAGCCTCAAAAACCTGCAGGTCAGCCGCATCAACCCTCACGATGAAACCGAACGCTATCGCCAGCATGTTCTTGAGACGAAGGGAAGAGATCTGGACGAAGCAGGGAAACGGCTACTGGAAGAGGATTTACGCTCTCCCTGTACTGAAGAAATTGCCGTGTTTCAGGCCTTCTCCCGCGTGATTCGTGAAGCGGGTAAGCGCTTTGTTGTTATGGATACCGCCCCTACCGGACACACGCTGTTACTGCTGGATGCGACCGGGGCTTACCACCGAGAGATTGCCAAAAAAATGGGGAGTAAAGGTCATTTTACTACCCCCATGATGCAGCTTCAGGACCCGGATAGAACCAAAGTTCTGCTGGTTACGCTTCCTGAAACCACACCGGTGCTGGAAGCGGCAAACCTGCAGTCTGACCTTGAAAGAGCGGGGATTCATCCGTGGGGCTGGATTATCAATAACAGCCTTTCCATTGCGGATACGCGTTCTCCGTTGCTTTGCCAGCGCGCCCGGCAGGAACTGCCTCAGATTGAGGCTGTTAAGAATCAGCACGCTGACCGTATAGCGCTCGTTCCGGTATTGGCGTCAGAGCCCGCCGGTATTGAAAAGCTCAGAAAGCTGATGAGTTAATTTTTTTGCATATACAGGGCGGCAAAGTCGCCCTGTCAGGAGGATGTATGTTACTGGCAGGCGTTATTTTTGTCCTGACCATTGTTTTGGTTATCTGGCAGCCTAAGGGTTTAGGGATCGGCTGGAGCGCGACGCTGGGCGCAGGACTGGCTTTGATTTCTGGCGTTGTGCATGTAAGCGATATTCCGGTGGTGTGGAATATCGTCTGGAACGCGACGGCAACCTTTATTGCCGTAATTATTATCAGCCTGCTGCTCGATGAATCTGGTTTTTTCGAATGGGCGGCACTGCATGTTTCACGTTGGGGTAATGGTCATGGCCGTTTGCTCTTTACTTATATCGTCCTGCTCGGCGCAGCGGTGGCGGCACTGTTTGCCAACGATGGCGCGGCACTGATTCTGACGCCGATAGTCATTGCCATGCTGCTTGCATTAGGGTTCAGTAAAGGTACGACACTGGCATTCGTCATGGCTGCCGGGTTTATTGCCGATACTGCCAGCCTGCCGCTTATCGTGTCGAACCTGGTGAATATCGTCTCGGCGGACTTCTTTGGTCTGGGCTTCACTGAATATGCATCGGTGATGGTGTCGGTGGATATTGCCGCCATTGTTGCCACGTTGGTGATGCTGCATCTGTTCTTCCGCAAAGATATTCCACCGACTTATGACCTGGCTCTTCTGAAAGCACCGGCAAAGGCGATTAAAGATCTGGCAACCTTCAGAACCGGCTGGATAGTTTTAATTCTTCTGCTGGTTGGGTTCTTTGTCCTCGAGCCACTCGGGATTCCCGTTAGCGCAATTGCTGCAGTTGGGGCGGTAATACTGTTTACTGTGGCGAAACGAGGCCATGCCATTAACACCGGCAAAGTGCTGCGCGGTGCGCCATGGCAGATCGTCATCTTCTCACTGGGGATGTACCTGGTGGTCTACGGTCTGCGCAACGCCGGACTAACCGAATACCTTTCAGGTGTGCTGAACGTACTGGCGGATAAAGGACTCTGGGTCGCGACGCTGGGGACTGGCTTCCTGACAGCAATCCTGTCTTCCATTATGAACAACATGCCTACGGTGCTGGTTGGCGCGCTCTCTATCGAGGGAAGCACTGCCACCGGCGTTATTAAAGAGGCGATGATCTACGCTAACGTGATTGGCTGCGATCTGGGGCCGAAAATTACACCTATTGGTAGCCTTGCAACGCTGCTCTGGCTGCATGTACTTTCACAGAAGAATATGACCATCACGTGGGGATACTATTTCCGCACCGGGATTATTATGACTCTGCCTGTGCTGTTTGTAACGCTGGCGGCGCTGGCGCTACGTCTCTCTTTCACTTTGTAATGAGATACTGATATGAGCAACATCACCATATATCACAACCCGGCCTGCGGTACGTCGCGTAACACGCTTGAGATGATCCGCAACAGCGGTAATGAACCGACCGTTATTCATTACCTTGAAACTCCACCGTCTCGCGATGAGCTGGTCAAACTCATTGCGGATATGGGCATTTCCGTCCGGGCTTTGCTGCGTAAAAACGTCGAGCCTTATGAAGAACTGGGGCTTGCCGAAGATAAGTTTACTGACAACCAGATAATAGACTTTATGTTGCAGCATCCGATCCTGATTAACCGTCCGATTGTGGTGACGCCACTGGGAACTAAACTGTGTCGTCCTTCCGAGGTGGTTCTGGATATCCTTCCAGATGCTCAGAAAGCGGCTTTCGCTAAGGAAGATGGTGAGAAAGTCGTTGATGAAACAGGTAAGCGATTGAAATAAAGATGAAGGGGGGCAGATGCTCCCTTATTCCTGCCTCAGAGCATAAGACCCGAATCTTCTGGCAGAGCACTATTCCTTCACCAAGTTTCATTTGCAGCAAAACAGTGTCAAGCCTGTGGCCATGTTTGAAACCATCCGGAGGTTCGGTTTCGAAGCGACCTGTACCATGCAGGACATGGGGCCGTAGCCCCATCTATTAGCCTGCCAATTTTGCTGGCAGAGCCGTAACTCATATTCTCAGACGGTCTGATTCAGATGTTGCTGGCGTAGTTTTAACAAACGAAAAACCAGTATCATGACGATAATTCCTGCCACCATCGCCAGAAAATGGAAAGCTATCCTGCCACCAGCCTGAAAATAGAACCAGCGGGCCAGCTCTACTGAGGTCGCCATAAAACTTAATGCAATAATGTTAATGGTTGCTGATACGGTGCCTTTAGGCAGGGAATGAGAAAAAAGTGCAAAACGGAACAGGACGGGATACAGCATTCCTGTCCCGAGGGCATAAATACTGGTTCCCATCACCGACCATAACCAGACATGCGGCCAACCCAGATTACCAAGCAGAAGGATACACAGCCCGCTTAGCTGAACTGGAACGGTACGCCAGATAAAGCGCGGTGAAGTGGGGTCTTTGATAAAATTCGCGACGATGATGCTGGCAATAATCACCCCGCCAAATACAGGTACCTGAGTCCAGGCATACATACCGGGTGACATCCCGCCATCCTCAATCAGGATCACCGGAGAGAGCGCGACCCAGGTAATCATCGGCAGGTTACCGAATGACAGGGCCAGGGCACCCGTCAGTACCACCGGATGTCTGAAGGCGCTGATAAAATCGGATAATACATCTCCAGGATGAAACCCCTGGCCCTGACGTTTGACTGTCTCCGGCATTTTAATCATCAACATGACCCAGGCCATCAGACTCATCCCTCCGATGATCGCAAATAACAGCTTCCAGTGCATAAAGGACATCAGAGCTGCTCCAGCCAGTGGGCCGATGACAGGCGCAAGCAATACGATTGAGGTCAGCGCCGCCATGATACGGATGGAGTCCTTTTCATCAAAGGCCTCCTGTATTGACACATAACCAACGGTGGAGATGAAGCAAATACTGGTTCCCTGTATAAAACGGGCAATAAAATATTGCTCGATCGTGGTGACAAACATCATGCCCAGACAGGCCAGGGCAAAGATCATTGCACCAGTGAGCAGGACGGGACGGCGACCAATCCGGTCAGAGAGAGGACCGAGGAGCCACTGGAGCGCCAGACCTCCGGCCATATAAAGACTGACAGAGGCAGGCGCGAGAGTGATATCAGCCTGAAGCTCACGGATGATGTGGATGATGCCCGGCTGGATGAGATCCGTGGTCAGATAGGCTGAAAAATCGTAGATGACCATCGCCAGTGGAAATAATAGAACGCTGCCATACCTGTTAAGGCGTCCCGTAAATGGCTTCATAAACGGGTTCTCCGTTTTTTATAATCCCTTGATTTTAATCAACTCAGATCGTGCAGTTCTTTATCCATCGCAGGAGTCAGTCTGAGATCAAGAAATTCTACCTCCAACCCCTGGCGCTGAGGTGTACAACACATGACGCCCGTTCTTACTGGGCCCATGGGAAAATAACATAAGCGAAGTAATGGCCAGTGTTGTCCATCTGACGAGTACTGCAATCGTAACGCATCTTTCTTACGGGTCAGACGCAGCCAGAATTCCTTCGGATCCCCGGGAAAGAGTCCTGTAGCCCAGTCGGAATATCCCTGCGTGAGTACACTCCCGATTGCAGGTGCTCCATCGTTAAATTCGATGCCAGCTTTGAGCCAGTGCTGTTCGTCAGAGAGAATCATAATTCCGGCCTGGTCATAGAGTGTGGTGAAGTCTGCGCGGATCCTGACCTGAAAAGTAAAATCATCTGTTACGTCAGTGGCGTAGATATGACCTGAAAAACGCTCAAACCCGTACCAGGTATGACGCCAGAAATCGGTGTGATCATCAGTGATTACCGACAGGGTATTATTCCCGTAGTGCCATTTAGCGGGCTCATTGATCCATTCAAACTTGCAACTCATCATTATTCTCCTGTCATCCGGAATGCAGCATAACGATAGTTTAAAATGTCAGTTCCATCTCAAACTGGCATAACGGTTCAGCCTGATAACCCGCCGCAGTAAATAATGGTGCCAGCATTTCTGGCATAGATACATCAGCATTGTTTTGCCAGTCCCTGGCTCCGGTACTCGGGCAGCACACCAAATTCGGTCAGACGCGCTTTGTCCATTCTGTGGGTTACGATGGCTATTGCCACCGGGTTATCATTGATCAGCCAGACAAACGAGTCTTTAGCTGATACCGGAATAACGGTCATAGATAAAGCTCTACATTGCGGTTTTCGGGAGCTACAGGGGGAAAATATGCTCCCTGTTTTCTCAGACAGTGAAGCTGATTTCTACAGAGCGGGCACTGCGATCGCCCTCACCATGGTAAACAGCTTCAATATTGTTACCGTCCGGATCCAGAACAAAAGCGGCATAGTATCCGGGATGGTAGGTTCGTTCGGCGGGGGCGCCGTTATCACGTCCGCCATGATTTAGCGCTGCGCGGTAAAATGCGTCCACCGATTCACGGTCTGTGGCCTGAAAGGCCAGATGGTGCCGTCCTGTAGGCACCCCTCCAGGCCCCGAACTTTTTACCGATGAAATGACCAGTTCGTCAGCCCAGATATAATCGTCATCTGTGATAACCAGGGGGATCTTAAGTTCCGCCAGCACAGCAGTGTAAAATGCTTTGCTTGCGTCAAAGTTGTTTACCACGAGCTGGATATGGTCGATAAGTCTGCCACGATGAAGCGTATAGTTTTCCACGGCTCATTTCCTTATTCACACTCTGTCAGTCAGGCCTGTATCTGTGAAATTGAACAAAGGTACAACCCTACGTATAACTTATATTGCTGAAAAAATACGTTAATATTTGTGCTCTGTACCCGACAGGTATCAGAAAATCATTCCAGATTGAGTCTTTGGACAGGAATTACTATTCTGCTATTCGCTTAAGAGCAGGCTCTCAATTGCCAGTTGTAAAATAAATAGCAGAGATGAGATGAGAGCAAGCCATTTTAGGGGGCGCAGTTTACGTTCAGGTATAGAGAGCGTATGGAGTATGGCATGACGCTTCATTTTATTGAGTGGCATGCCACCTCCTTGAAAAAGAGCCGCCTGCGCAGGCGGCTAAGCAATGAAAACAAGAGTTATTCCACAAACCAGGTCACTGTGAGCAAGGCCAGTTGTCATGGGGCTAACATAACGGTTGGGACGGTAGGAAAAAAGGCCACGGGTGGCCAAAAGTTTTCCATTTCGAGTCGACAGCTTCCTCCAGGAGTGCTGTTCGTTTGTTAGCCAGAACAGCTTAACGGATAAAAGCAGTATCTCCATGTTAAATGAGTGGTTGTTTAGCGTTTATTTAAACAATGCCGATCAAATAATACGTACTCAAATAATAAACCGAGCAGGACTATCCAGTCCTGCTAATTGACATGCGTTCATGAGAACTGGAGAAATAATTCCTTCTGATGTGCCACAATGCAATCACACCCCGGTCAGGGGATTCCCGGGTTTAAGTAGCGTGATTAACCGGCACTGTATCTGAAAGTTATCACTTAACGAATAACGGCGTTCTTTTTTCAGCGTACTGAAGAACGATTTGACCACCGCATTATCCCAGCAGTTACTACGTCGGCTCATACTGGAGGCCAGGTTATTGGCCCAACAGAACCGCCGCCAGTCGCCACTGTCGTACTGGCTGCCCTGGTCTGAGTGCACGATACCTCGTCGTCAGGTTTATGTCGCCAGACTGCAATCAGCAGCGCATCCAGTGCCAGCGAGTGGTTCACTTGCTTAATTATGCCTGATACATTGCATTGACAGCTCCGTCTGTAACGTTACACTAAACCGTTGTAGTTGATAATTCCTGAGAAGATGGCGATGCCGGGTATGAGTGTCTTCCGCCATTCATCGATTGCCGCAAAGGAGATGTATGGCGAATATTCGTGATGTCGCAAAGCATGCTGGCGTTTCCGTCAGTACGGTATCCAATGTGCTCAACGGTCGGACCGATCAAATGCGGGCTGAAACCCTGGCGCGTATCCAGCAGAGCATGCAGACGCTGAATTACTTTCCAAACCGGGTGGCTCAACAGCTCAAGACCGGACAGGCCAAAATGATTGGTCTGCTGGTGCCGTCCATTGTGAATCCCAGCTTTGCTGCCCTGGCCCGTGAAGTCGATCTGGCCGCCAAAAAGCGCCAACTGCGGGTGCTGATTGGAAATACCTACCGACAAATTGAAGAAGAAGAAGCCTTTCTGGACGACATGTTTTCCCACGGCGTCCGCGGGATTATCGTTGCCGCCTGCGATATTGAAAAAGCGCATTTTGCGCAAGCGGCAGAGCAGGGCATGGTGATGGTGAACTATGATGGCCGTATGCCTGTGCGTGCTCAGTCGGGTCATTTTGCGCTGGACAGTGTATCAATGGATAACATTGAGGCCGGGCGAATGGCAACAGAACACCTGATTGCACAGGGGTGCCGTCGCCTCGCGTTTGCCACGGTGGAAGGGATGACCCCCAGCCGTGCGCACAAAATTGAGGGCTTTCTCCGCGCGGTGCAAGACCACGGGCTTTATCGGGAAGGGATGATCGTTGAAGGCCAGGCCATGGCGGCCTATGGCGACACAGAAATGACAGAACTCGGGCGGGCGCTGGCGTTAAAAATCAGCCAGCAGCCGGTGTTCCCGGATGGTATTGTCGCGATCAACGATGCGTTGGGCATTGGGCTGATGGCTGGTCTGCATCAGGCCGGGATCCATGTGCCGGAACAGATCTCTATTGTGGGCATCGACAATATTCCGCTCTCCGGACTGGTTTTCCCTGGCCTGACGTCCATCATGCCGCCGCTTCGGGAGATGGCAGAAGTGATGGTGGAGCGGTTGATCGAGCGGACTGAAAATCCGGCCATTCCGCCAGCGGAGTTTCTGTTCCCTCCGTTGCTGGTTTCCCGACAATCGGTACAGTAGCGGCGAGGCACGAGAAGAACGATACGTTCTTCTCGCTCTGTCATACCAGCGTTGGGGCTACGGTCAGCAGAATATTGGCGAAGCGGCGGGTTTCGCCGGAGGCGATGACCAGGAGCGTGTCAGACGATTTGGCCAGCGAATAAAACGCGTTACGTTCAACATGTTCAACCTCGATCGCCTCAGAAAGCATGCCACGGTATTCACGCTCGACCGTATTATCAAAATCCGCCGGGCTTGCCATTAACGTGGCTTTTTCCACATTAATATAGCCAAGGATTTTCTCCAGAATGACGACACTCCCGATCATCCCTGGAGTGAAATTAAGCCAGATAATCCGTGCCTGCGCAGAAGTATTGGTTAGAAAAGAGTAATTGGCATCGGTGATTAAAATATTCGCCTTGTGTCCGCACTGTGCCAGCGCCTGTAATAAATCAGGATGAATAATATCTGACTTGATCATATGTCATACCTTTTAAAACTGGCGGGCATTATCGCCCGCCGCATTTTTATGCCCGGTAAATACCGCCGTTAATATCGATGGTGGCACCGGAAACGAAGCCATCATATTCAGAAGCGAGGAAACAGATGACCCTTGCCACATCTTCCGGGGTGCCCGCGCGTCCCAGAGGAATGGCCTGGATTGTCTGGTCGGCAGAGGCCTGTGTGGTATGCTGATTATGAAAACGCGTGCCGAGAATCAGTCCCGGCGCAACGGCATTGACGCGGATGCCGTGTTCACCGAGCTCCGCGGCAAGCGAGCGAGTCCAGGTTAGCACCGCGCCTTTGGTGGTGGAGTAGACCAGAGAACCCGCATGGCCGCCAGAGCGCCCGGCCAGGGAGGCCAGGTTAACAATACTGGCGCCGTCTGGCGCGGCCTTCAACCACGGTAATGCCTGCTGAGTGACATTCAGCATCGTCGTCATATTGACGTCGATCACCGTGCGCCAGAAATGTGGCTCAATCTCACCCAGCCATTTGCGGGCAATAATGCCGCCAACGTTATTGATCAGAATATCGATACCGCCGAGGAATTCCGCTGCCTGTGCCACACAGCGGGCTGCGTCTTCTTCATCGGTTAAATCGGCGAAACCACAGGCCGCGCGACAGCCTTGCTGTTCGGCGAGCGCCATTAATTCCCGTGGGCCTTCTTCGCCACTGAAATAATGAATATAAATATCGCATCCCGCCTCAATCAGTTTTTTCGCGCTCTCTTTACCAATGCCTTGTTCTGCACCTGTAATAAACGCTTTTTTACCCGTTAATAATCCCATTTCATACTCCCATTATTCATATTTAAACGGCATCAGGTAATGACGTGACATCGTTTTACCGTTTTTTGTGCGTGGATATCCCTGCCACCTGAGCGTGGCAAATACAGGACTTCATTATCAGTAGCCGGCCAGTCCGGGCAGCCAGGTGGTTAATGGTGGCGCCATGGCGACAATAATGATGCCGACAAAAACCACCGCCAGATATTTCGCCATCGGTTTGATGACGTGCTTCATCTCCACGCCACAAATGGCGCAGGTGGTATACAGACCCAGGCCGATCGGCGGTGAGAACAGACCAAAGCCCATCGCCATGATCATCACAATGCCAAAGTGCAGCGGGTTAAAGCCAAGCTGAATGGCTATTGGCACCAGAATCGGGGCGAAAATGATCAGCGCAGGCGCACCTTCGAGAACCGCGCCAAAGATGATCAGAATAACAATGGTCAATATCAGGAACAGCCAGGCCCCTTGCTCCATGCCAATGCCAACCAGCAGTTCCGCGATCTGTTGTGGGATCATTTGAATGGTCAGGGCATAAGAAAGGCTGGTCGCACAGGCCACGATGAACAGCAGGACGCCGGACATTGCCGCAATATCAACGAACATTTTCACTGTGGCTTTCAGCGTCAGCTCACCAAACGCCAGGCGACCCACCACAATGGCGTAGATCACTGCGAAGGCGGAAATTTCCGTGGAGGTGGCGATCCCCATCATGACCCCGCGGCCAATCATGAAGATCATGACCAGGCCGACAGCGGCACCGAGGTAAAGCTGAGTCCGCGGGCGTAATACCGGATAGGCTTCGCTGACGTTAATTTTCCCGCCGAAACGGTTGGCGGCGACCATTAACAGCACCAACAGGCAAGCTGCAGGGATGAGGCCTGCGATAAACAATGCGCCGATGGAAATATTGGCGACAAAGCCCATCACGATCAGGTTCACGCAGGGTGGAATGGTTTCCGCCATTACCGCGGAGGCGGCAAATACCCCGGCGGCTTCTTCGCTGTCCTGCTTCGCGCGACGTACCGCAGGCATTAACACTCCGCCGACGGCGGCCACATCCGCCAGTTTGGAACCGGAGATGCCTGAGAAAAAGGCCATCGACAGTACGGTGGTCATGTTCAGACCGCCGCGAAAGCGTCCCATACCACGCACAATCAGTTCGACCAGACGCGTGGACATGCCGTTGATTTCCATTGCCGCTCCGGCGAGCAAGAAGAACGGAATCGCCAACAGAACAAAGTGGTCAACGCCCGCCGCTACCTGCTGTGAGAAAAAGACAAACGGCAGGGAAGGGTCGCAGATAAAAAAGACCATTGCCGACATGCCGAGCGTGAAGGCGATTGGCACACCGGCCAGAATGCCAAGCACGAAGCAAATCAGCATCAGGCCCGCCGCCGCGCTGGCTGGATCGGCCATCAGCGACAGTTTCAGATAACCCAGCGCCGCCAGCACAATGATCCCTGCGCCGCTAAGCAACACCACTTTTGTGCGTTCATGCAGCGCATGTTCCAGCGCAGCCACCATCATCACCACGGAACCGATTAATACCGGAATCACGTAAATGGTCTGCGGCAGGCCCGTCTCGGTGGTTTGCAGTCGCGCGGCCTGCACCAGATCATAACTGGAAACGACCAGTCCAACGGAGACCAGAAACAGGATCCAGCGGCTGGCATGAACAACGTAAGGGCGAACGCTTTCAGGCAGGAAGCGTAAGAACAGATCGACGCCAATGTGTCCGCCTCGGCCGGTTGAGGTGGCGACGCCAAAAAAGACCAGCGCAATCATCAACGCTCGCGCCACTTCTTCCGCCCAGTGGATCGGTGAATGCAGGGCGTAGCGCCAGATCACCGAAGCAAATACCACCAGCACGTTGATAAACAGCACCAGCGCTCCGGCCCAGGACGTTAACGTGGTCAGAAATCGACTCAGCCGCCCCAACAGCGTCAACAAAGACTTTTCATCCTTTGTTTTCATCGGGATATCAGCCATGATGAACTCCTTTCATGGTTTGTGTGGGCAACATCGCCGACCCGCTAAACGCCACAGGCCGACGATGCTCGGCTTATGGTTTGTCGCTCGGCGCGGCGGCGCTGATCTCGTCCACCATCGGTTTCAGATCCGGGTATTTATCCAGGAAGGCTTTCCAGACAGGCTGTACGGCCTGTGCGAAGAACGCGCGATCGGTTTCCCGGAAAGTGACGCCTTTCGCCTCCAGGTTTTTAATCGCTTCCAGTTCTTTCTGGCTGGCCTGCTGGCGTTCGTATTCCGTGGCCTCTTTCGCTGCGGCCAGCACGTCGGCACGTAATGACTCTGGGATCTGCTCGAAGCTCTTCTTGTTCATGGCAATCATCAGCGGGTTATAGCTATGGCGGGTCAGCGTGCCATTTTTGATGATTTCATAATATTTGCTGGCATAGATGGTGGGCGCATCATGCTCGACGCCATCGATCACGCCCATTTGCAGGCTGGAATAGACTTCTCCGCCCGGCATGGGAATGGCCACCGCCCCCATGTGATTCAGCGTGGCGATAAAGTTAGGCACCGGCAGTACGCGGATTTTCAGATTCTTTAAATCCTCCGGCTTTTCAATTGCCTTTTTGGTGTACACGTTGCGCGCGCCAAGGTTATAGCCATAGCCCAGCACCATTACGTTTGCTTTATCCATCATCAGTTTAGAAAGCTGCTCACCGGCTTTGCCGTCCAGCGCTTTCCCGACCTGGTCATAGTCTTTAAACAGATACCCCAGATCCAGCACACCGACTTCCGGCACCAGCGTGGCCCAGATTGAGGTCCCTGAAATCATCATGTTAATGGCGCCGATACGGACCTGCTGTGTTGCATCGGCTTCTTTTCCCAGCATGGCGTTGGCAAAGTAATTAAGCTTAATCTGTCCTTTTAACTTCTCGTTTTTATTAAGGTTTTCCTGGAAGCGGTTGAACCAAATATAGTGCGCAGAGGAGTCATCTCCTGGCAGAGACGAGTAAACACGAAAATTGATGGCTGCCTGTGCTGAAGTGCTCAGCACACTGCCTGCAATCAGGGCGCTACTGAGGCAAGCGAGTGCCAGAAAACGTCTGGCTGAACGAAACGGGGTTGTTTTCATCATGATTATCCTTTCTCACAGTGTAGAGGTCGTGATAACGCCATCTGGCAAGGTGGACGCAGCCAGCTGGTTTAACGAAAAAGTCGCTGATTCTGTTTTCTGTAACGTTTTAGTGTAACGTTACAGACGCTATCCGACTCACTGTGCAAATGCAATATGCTTCCTTTCATCAAGATGAGTGATATGTGAATTTTGTGGCGGGTATCGCTAATTTCCGGGCGCGTGTTACAAAACCGAAACGGGGTGTTCGCTGTTTAGTCACTGTTTAGTGAGGCAGGCTACAGAAACCGGTACGTCGTTGGTGCCCGGGAGCGCAGACAGCAGTCTGTGTAAACCGATTCGCGTCTGTCAGGTGATAACTTTTACGCATAGCTGCTTAGAAAATGGCATTTTTTACATAAGCATCAAGGTGATAGTGTCAATTGAAATGACAGAGAAAGCACGGTGCAGATGATGAAACATACCATTGGGATTCTGGGCGGCATGGGGCCCGCAGCAACGGCGGACATGCTGGAAAAATTTGTTGAATTGCGCAGCGCCAACTGCGATCAGCAACATATCCCGCTCATCGTTAGCTCAATCCCGGACATTCCCGATCGTACAGCCTGTCTGCTTTCTGGCGGCCCCTCTCCCTTGCACTATCTGGAGCGTTATCTGCATATGCTGGAAGATGCAGGGGCTGAGTGTATCGTCATACCCTGTAACACCGCACACTACTGGTTTGATGATTTACGGGCAGTGGCAAAGGCGGAAATGATCAGCATTCTGGATGCCACGCTGAGTGAAATTCCTCCCGGCGTGACTCGCGTCGGCCTGCTGGCAACAAACGCCACGCTTGCGACAGGGTTATACCAGAAAAAAATGACTGCGCAGGGGCTCTCACTGATTCAGCCGGAAGAGGCGGGGCAGGCGCAGGTGATGCAGGCAATTTACGCATTGAAAAGCGGAGATAAAGCCACCGCGCAAAGGTTGCTGTTTCCACAAATTGAGCGACTGATTTCCCATGGCGCGCAGATCATTATTATGGGCTGCACTGAGATCCCGTTAATTGTGGCCGGGCATGAGAGCAATTTTGGGTGCCGGTTTATTGACTCAACCGCGTCTCTGGTACACGCCGCCATTCGCTGGTATGAGTCATGGCCAGATACGCAGATGGATGAGCCTGTGCAGCAGGTTGCCTGCGTTTAAATTGCGCTCAGGGGACAGTATGCAGATGGTGCAGTTCTTTCCAGAACCGCTCCGCCAGGGGCGTCATCCGCGTATCCATCCGGTAAGCATAAGCCTGAATAGGAATAATCAGCTCGTCCTGGTTCAGCACAATGAGCTGTCGATTACGAATCTCCTGACGAATCGCATACTCCGGGAGCCAGGCGATTCCACAACCGTCCAGCGCAACCTGCTTAAGCAATTCACTCATCGAAGAGACAAAAAATGTACTGAAACTCAGCTCGGTATAGCGGGTTAACGTTCGGTTGATAAGCCGCCCCATATAGGAGTTCTGGCTATAGTTGAGCAACGGGAACGCGGGTTGGTCGAGTGTGTATCGCGGTTTTCCGTTTTCATCGCTTGCACAGACGGGAAACAGTTGTGACTCAAACAAGTGAATATTGGCAAACGGTGGCTGGAGCAGGTTTTCGTCATAATAAGAGAAGATAAAGTCGCTTTGCCCCTCCCGCAACATATCGACCGCCTGATCGACATCGATCGCCTCAACCGACCAGGTAAACTGGGTTGGCATCTGGCTGACGATACCGGGTAACAGCCCCAGTGAAAGGGAGTGCGCAGCGGCAATCTTAATTTTACGCAGTGTGAAATCGCTGCCGCCACGGAGTTCAGCCAGGTTACTTTCCAGCTGTTGTAGCAGATGACGTATCTGAGAGTGAAAGATTTTGCCCTGTTCGGAGAGTTGCAGCGGCGAGACCTGACGATTGAACAATTCAACCCCGACCGCGTTTTCCAGGGCGCGAATACGACGGCTGAAGGCGGGTTGCGAGACATTACGAATAATCGCGGCCTGGGAGAAGTTTCGACACTTTTCCAGCGTCAGAAAGTCATAAAGCCATTTCGTTTCAATGTTATACAAACCTGCACCACTCACATCCATTTATCATCACCTGTCAGCCGTCTGTCTGCGCCATTTTACGGGCATTCACACGGCTGACAACCGATTGCGCTTACTCGAAAGTACCCTTCACGCAGGCTTTCCCGTCAACCACCATGCGTTTGCCGTGAGCATAAACCTGCTCAATACACAATTCCGGCGTCATCACCAGCAGGTCGGCATCCTTACCGGGGGCGATTTCGCCTTTAGTGGACAGGTTAAGAAAGGTAGCCACACTGGTCGTCAACGGACGCAGTGCGTCGGTCAGGGTAAATCCGTAATCGTTGATTAGCGATTGCACGGTTTCAAGCAAGCTCTCGAAGCCCGCCACGCCAATTCCGGTGAGTTTTCCGGCATCATCAAACAACGGCTGACTACCATTACCATCAGAACTGACCGTTATCCGGGCAAGCGGTACACCGGCTTTGACTGCGCGAGCAACCCCCTCAGCCGGTGCAACCGGATCGGGGATACCGCTGGTGATGTCGATGGTGCCGCCCTTGAGCGCAAAGGCCAGTGCTTCTTCGAACAACGCCTCATTGCGGTTTACGTGGGTGGGAAGCAGCTTACTCATCGGCACATCGCTATTTTCGAGAATGTCGTACAGCGGTTTGAGCCCCTTTTTACTGTCGCCCATATGGAACACGCTGACACCCGGTTTGCCGCCCAGCAGGCCACCCACACGAGATTCTGCTGCCATGTTTGCCAGTTGATAATCGCCAGGCGCGGCAGAGCGGTGGTCAGAGACGGCGCATTTTACGCCGATAACGCGATCGATCAGCGCCACATCTTTTTCGACGGAACCGGTGATCGTCGGTGAAGGGACATGATAAGCGCCGGTTAGCATCCAGGCGGTGATCCCTTCTTCATTCAGCGCTCGGGTTTTCGCCAGCAGTGATTCCGGATGACGGGTTACGGAGTCGGTGCCGAGCAAACCAATGACGGTTGTGACCCCGGCTTCGGTCAGTCTGCTCAGTCTGACTTCTGGTGTTCGGGTCGTGGGGCCCGCTTCACCACCGCCGCCAATCAGGTGTACATGCTGATCGATAAAGCCAGGACACAGGATCCGTCCCTGGAGATTGATAACCTTACAATCCGGCACAATGTGAGGCGATATATCGCGTGCAACGGCAATAATCTTGCCGTTGGCGAGAAACACGTCGCAAATCCCCTGATCTTCAGGGGTATAAAGGTGCGCACCTTGCAGTAACGTAAATTCTGCGAAGGATAAATCAGGCATGATAATTCCCTTTTTAAACAATAAGCTGCATAACCCAGATCGACAGTAATGCGTTGATGGCACATACCGCAATGATGTGGGGGTAATATTTGGCGTTCACTTCGGCGGTACCGAGGCAGCGACCCACGTTTTGTACCGGGTTACCCATCAGGTATATCGCCGGGAGCAGAACCGTGACGTCGTGACCATTTAATGCTCCTGCAGTGAGCAAACTGGCGGAAACGCCTACCGCGCCGCCCATACTCATCAGCGACGCTAACAGCACGGTGGCGGCTTCACCAGGAAGTCCCCAAAGTGCCATGACGGGCTGACAAATGTGTCCAACCCAGTCAAGTAAACCGGTGATTTTCAGCGCCTGAATAATGACGAACGCCATCACCACGTTTGGCAGCAGGTTAGTGGTGGCAATTGTAAAGCCGCGGCGGGCACCGTCGATAAACATGTCCATGACATTTTTGCGAACCTGAGTGGTCATGCTTGTGCTCCTTGCGTTGGGTTACGGCGTTCTTCAAAGTTGATCCAGATACGTAGCAGGTTGGCGCCGACAAATTTAAACACCAGAATCACGGCCAGCGGGACGATAACAGACGTTCCCAGAAACGCGAAGACGGCAACGCCAGAGGAAAAATAGTTGGTAATAATCGCGCTGCCGCTGGTCTGGTATGCGGCAAAAATGACTTTATCGCGCTCGGTGATTTCACCATCCTGCGCCAGTTCTTTCGTCATACCTGCAGCCGCATCGGTATTTTGTAAGTTAGCGATAAGCGCCAGCGAGCAGATGCCCGGAATGCCCAACAGCGGCTTCAGGATCGGCGTCATCAGTTGTTGCGCCGCACGCAATCCGCCAAGACCGTCGGTGATAGAAATAATGCCCAGTGACAAAATGACTGACGGCGCAAGTTCGAGCGCGAAAAGAAAACCATCTTTTGCGCCCGTACCGCCCGCGCCCCGGAAGGTGACGGTCGTTTGTGCCGCGCCATTCGCGATCTGGCCAAACGAACCGTTCAGCACGCTAAAATCAAAAACACGCCACCAACCTTCCGTTCCGGAAAATACGCCGGAAAAGAAAATGATGGTCAGAAAAAATGCCAGATATCCCTTAAGTCCGACCTTTTCTGTTGCAAGCGGCAGCGCCGCCTGTTCCCCTTGTTGCGCCATAGCGAACCCCGTTATTTTTTTGATAATGTGTGTTTGTTGCGACAGGCCAGAAGTGGCCCGAACTCAATGACCTTACCAGCCATAGGGATATGGGGAAAATGCCAGAATGTTTCGCGCTATGCGTTTCTTGCATAGGGTGACAGAAATATCAGGATTAAAACGACCCGCCAATTTCTGCCTCGTTTTAACATTGCCAGATAATTTCTTTTCCATTTTTGTAAGGATAGTGGATTCAACGGCATGGTTTTAAACATTCAGAACATCGCTTCATGATGTGCAATAGCCTCAGTCATCACGATCGCATATGAGTGAGTATCCAGTGAAATATATACAGCCAGGGTGGGGGAAGTGATGAGAACAGTGAAGTACTCCGCACGACAAAGGTTAATGTAGAGGGTAATCTACCGTATCGTTTACGCTATTATTAATGACATAGCGTGTTTAGAACATCACGATCTTTGGGGGAATTATGAGTGGAATGCGTTCCCGCACGGCAATTATCGTGGACGACCATCCTCTGGCGCGTATGGCTATTCGTGGTGTACTGGAGAAAGATCGCGTTACGGTTCTCGGAGAGTATGAGGACGGGGCGATTGCGCTGAAGAGTTTGCTAAAAACGACTGCGGATATTGTGGTTATTGACGTTGAGATCCCCGGCGTCAATGGGGTAGAGCTGGTGGAGAAACTCAGAGCGAATCACTATCACGGCGTGTTAGTGGTCGTCTCAGCGAAAAACGATCGTTACTTCAGCAAGCGCTGTGCACAGGCGGGAGCGAACGCGTTTATCAGTAAAAAGCAGAACATGGATAATATCCTGGCGGCCATTAATGCCGCACAGAATGGGTATACCTATTTTCCATTTTTCTCCGAAGAAGCCTCCGAAATCCTCACCGATGCGCAGCGTCTGGAATCCCTTTCGACACAAGAGATGAAAGTTATGGGGCATGTGCTTAACGGTCTGGACAATTCGCAAATTGGTGAGGCGATGCATATTAGTGGTAAAACCGTCAGTACTTATAAAACGCGGCTCATGGAAAAACTCGGCTGTAAATCATTAATCGAACTGCTCTCGTTTGCTCATCAGAATAAGCTGACATGATGATAAATAAATGGCTGATGGCGGTGCTCATTATTTTATCCATCGGCGGGCGTGCTGTTTACGCACAACTAAGACTTCCCGTTGAGCTGGAACTATCAGGATTCAATTATATATCGCCTGTACCGGTTTATTTGAGTGAGGATGACAAACGCTGGTTGCAGCAAAAAAAAAGTCTCAGAGTCGCCGTTTATGAGCCCGTTCAGCCGCCGCTTGTTATGACAACGCTGACTGGACGTTATCGGGGAATGAATGCTGATTATCTGGCATTGATTCAACATTCCCTTAATACACGAATAAGTGTGATGGCGTATCCGGATCAGGCTGACGCTGTTGAGGCGTTAAAAAAGGGAGAGGTCGATATGGTATTGACCGGGCTGGAGAGTCAATCCTGGCGTGAAGCAAGTGTTCAGGTTTCTCTGCCACTGATTCATTCCTGGCCCAATTTAGTCACCTCTCTTGGCAACGTTATGGCGCCATTGCAGAGCGCACAACGTACGGGGGTAGCGATTGTTAATCACTATCCAGATGTCGATTTTATCCGCCAGTCCTTTCCCGATGCCGAGATCGATAACTATGGCAGTTACCAGGAAGCGCTGAATTCTGTTAATAATGGGCGCAATGCCTGGTTTTTCGGCGATTCACTCACGACCAGCACCTGGCTTTCCCAGGAGTTCAGTCTTGCGCTGACAACGGTGAAGTATTGGCCTGCGCCACAGAGAAAGAGCTACTTTTTATTTTTGCCCGCACAGCAACGGCTGCGGGAAATTGTGAACAATACCCTTAGCGCAATTGATGAAAACATCCATGGGCAAATTGCCCAGTCGATGATTGATAAAGGCAATCTCTCCTTCCTGATTGAACCTCTGGACCTGACGCCACGCGAAAAGCAGTGGTTAAATAATCACAAAACACTCCGTGTGATTATCAATCCCTGGTTTGCTCCTTACACGATGGTTGATGGAAGCCAGCAAACGCGGGGTATTGTTGGCGATGTCCTTAATTTGATTGGCTTACAAACGGGGATTCAGTTTGAGACGGTGGTCGTCAAATCGAATAAAGAGATGGTCGCAGAGATGAAGAAAGGTAACTGGCATATTGTGCAGGCAGCTACCTATGATCTCAGCCGAGAAGATTATCTCTCTTTTACGCATCCATTTATCACTACACAGTTCGTGGCCGTGATCAGAAAAGAGGAAAGTAAAGAGCATGCGCTGCGGCCCGGTAACCATGTTGCAATCAGCGCCGATCACACTTTACTGGCCACACTGAAGGCGAAATATTCAGGCATTGTGTGGGAAGAGGTGGAAAATTCCAGCGTGGCATTGAATCTGGTCGCAACAGGAAAAGTGGATGCCGCCATTTCGAATCAGCTGACCGCGCGTTATCTGAGCGAGCATTACTATCCCGATCAGCTTTCCTGGATACCGCTTACCGGAGAAGAACCCGCGGCAATCAGTTTCGCGGTGCCCCGCTCTGAGCCGGAGTTACGGCAAATTCTGGATAAAGCGTTAGATGATATTCCGCAAAAAGAGGTCCTGCAGATCGTCAGTAAATGGATTCGTCTGCCGGATGTCAAAATAGATACCTGGGAATTATATAACAGGCCTTTTTATCTGGTGGCTACCTTAGCGTCGTTACTGGTACTCAGCACCTTGTTATGGGCAGTCTATCTGGTGCGGGAAGTTCGTATCAGAAAACGTTCTCAACGCTTACTGCAAGAGGAACGAAACCGGGCTCTCAGGGCCAATGAAGAGAAGCGGGAATTTCTTTCTCACATGAGCCATGAGATACGAACCCCGGTAAGTGCCATTATGGGATTTCTTGAACTCCTGCAATTTTCTCCTGCGAAGTTTAGCCCGGAAGATAAAGCATCAGTGGACCAGGCGGCCCAGGCCTCACGTTCGTTATTAAAACTTATTGGCGAGATCCTCGATCTGGAGAAGATCGAATCGGGCTTATTAGAGACCGTTCCCCAGTGGAAATATCCGGACAGCCTGATACAAGACAACATTGCATTATTCAGCGCGCTGGCGGCGCAAAAAGGGATCGCGCTACGTTACGATTCTCGTTTAGAGGCACGCGAGGCGATGCGACTGGATCCCCAATTACTGGGGCAGGTTCTCACCAATATTATCGGTAACGCGGTGAAATTTACCGAACGTGGTGATGTGCGAATTTTTGCGGTCAAGCATGAGCAAACGCTGGTGATCTCGGTGCGTGATTCTGGGCCGGGAATGAGCGAAGAAGAACAACGTCGTTTATTCACCGCCTTTAGCCAGGGAATAGCGGGAGAACATCACCGCGGTTCGGGGCTCGGATTAGCCATTAGTCGGGGATTAATGAGGCAAATGGGAGGGACAATCGAACTGCAAAGTGAGGTGAATCGGGGGACGACCGTTACGTTGAGCCTGCCAGTCCAGACGTCGTTTGATATCACGCCTACCGTTGCGGACGTTGACGCGCCTCTGCCAGTATTGCAAGGAACAACACTCCGGGTATTAATCGCGGATGACCTTCCTTTCAGCCGATTACTTTTGAAACGTCAGCTTATGACGCTGGGTATCATCGCTGATGAAGCCGACAATGGCGAGATTGCATTGCATTATCTTCAGCAAGGAAATTATGACTTGTTGATTACCGATCTCAATATGCCGGTTATGGATGGTATTGAGCTTGCCCGCCAGGTCAGAAAAAGTAATACGACGCTTGTCATCTGGGGGCTCACGGCAACGGCGCAGGAGCACGAGCGCGAACGTTGTCTGTCGGCGGGCATGAATGCTTGTCTTTTCAAACCCATCACGTTGTCACAACTCTCTCATTTACTCTCCGGCGTCAGTGATACCCACGACACGGCATTTGATCTCGAAAGACTGGCGATGCTGGCGCAAGGGAATCGGGCATTGATGCTTCGCGCATTAAAAGATGCGCAGGAAGAAAATCGCTGTGATTTAACGGCGGCTTATAACGCCAGTGAGTCTGGTGATTATCGTCTGGTTAAACATCATATTCATCGCATTAACGGGACTGCTCAGTTATTGGGGGTTGAGACTTTAATGAAGGCTTCACAGTCTCTGGAGGATAAACTCCCGGACGCAATGACTGTCACCGAACTGCCTGCTGAGCTTGAGTATATCCAGACATTACTGGACGAGCTGGAGCAGGCAATCGAGAAATTCACACCTTAATTTCCCTTCCTACACGTGTAGGTGGTGCCTGACAGAATAATAAGGCACCGCTGATGTTGCTCCTGTGTTAACCAGGTAAAATAAGCCCTGTTCCGACAGAATAAAATTAGTTAATTAAACCTGGTATATTTCCTAAGAAAAATCCATGTTTTGGTTTATTACAAGTTTCAACTATCAAACCTGCCTGAATCATTAAACTAAACCTATCCATATAGCTAGTGTTTAATTCTGTTTTTTGTTGCATATTCTGGGTTTTTGTTTTGATAAAAATAGCCACGTGTGGATCGTTGTTCTTTTGAAAGTAAAAAGTTAGTAGAAACGATCGTTTTTATGTTTTCTTACGAAATCCACGACTTTTGTGATGTCATGCTGAATTATTTTCTGTAAATTTTACAGCGAAACATGTGGCGACTTACAGACGTTAAAACAGCAAGCAGGAAGTGTCGAAAAGGGAAGTTCTATGAAATTGTCAGACTCCGTTTTTTCTGATGATTATTTTTTTATTGTCGGCATAAGTGCGTTGTTAACGCCGGAGTTAATTGATGAAAATTACACTATAGTCGATGTCGATGAGTCGCTCCTTCAACGGAGTACAGAGTATTTGTTTCCTGGCAGGAAGATCATTGCATTTATCACCAATGATCTCGACTACTACGCGTTATGCCATTTGAGAGATATAACTTTCATTGATAAGAGACGCCGGATAAATGAAATCCTCTCATGTCTGTTTGTCAATGACTCCAGGTATGCTTATCGGGTGAAATACACGCTTTCATTCCGGGAAAGTGAAGTTCTTGATTGTATACAAAAAGGAATGGAGGCGAATGAGATTGGTGAGTTATTGGGCATGTCGATGAAGACATTCTATGCACACCGTCGCAGTCTGATATTTAAACTTCAACTCGGTAATCGTGTATCTCTGTATCGAAATATCGCGCGAATAAGAATGTGCAAACCCTGTGTTCATGAGCCTGACCTTACATAAATTGTTGCGTTAATGTCGGGAAACGAGAATATGCAGAGGAGGTGAGTGCAGAAATAATTGTTTTTAACATCAACGCTTTTAATTAAATATTAACTTAACTATCAGGATTTTACGATATGAAAAAATTAGCACTGATTTCTGCGATTTTATCGCTGTCTGCTCTACAGGCGACATATGCAGCCGATGGCGTAATTAACTTTAACGGAACCATTACGGGAACGGCGTGTGTGGTGGATCCTTCCGCGATTTCACAACCCGTTGAGCTTGGAACCGTTTCAACGGCGGCATTTTCTGGTGGAAGTGGTGCAACAGCAGCCGCTAAGCGCTTCAACATTGTGCTGAAATCCTGTCCGGCAAGTGTAACCAGCGCCAGTGTTCGATTTGACGGTACCACCAATACGACTAACCCTTCGATTCTGGCGTTGACCACAGGTCAGACTGCGACAAATGTTGGCGTCGCTATTTATGAACAGGACAGCGCGACATTGATCCCGGTCGGTACTTCTTCGGCTAGCGTGGCATTGCAGGAAGACATCGACAATACGTTGACCTATTTCGCGAAATATATGGCCACAGGCGTTGTCGGAGCAGGGTCGGCCAAGTCGTCAACCTCTTTCACCGTAACTTATCAGTAAAAGCAGGGCCACTCGTGGCCCTGAGTAATTAAGCAGGAATTCTCATGTTTCAGCAATTATATAACACGGTTGCTATAGGGATGATATTTATCTCAACAGCGGCAATTAGTGGTGTTGAAATAGGCGGTACTCGTCTTATTTATAATGGTAATGCCAGTCAGGCTGCAATCAGTGTTAAAAATCCGGACAATAAACCGTATTTAATTCAGTCATGGGTGAGTAAAAGTGAAAATGGTGATGAGAGTGGTAGCGAATTCACTACTACACCACCTTTGTTTAAATTAAATCCAAATGCGCAGAACTCTGTTCGCGTCATGTTGGCTGAAAATAACTTACCAACCGACAGAGAAAGCGTTTACTGGCTGAATATCAAAGCGATTCCCTCATCCTCACCGGATGCGAAAAATGAATTGTTGATCGCGGTAAAAAGCAAAATGAAGCTGTTTTATCGTCCCACCGGGTTAAAAGGCGATCCGTCATTGGCATACCAGCAGTTAATTTTTTCACGTGAGGGTGGGAAATTAACTGTAAATAATCCAACGCCTTATAGCGTGTCGCTCAATGAAATAAAGGTGAACGGCAAGACGATCACTAAGCCTCCAATGGTATTACCATTTCAAACCGTCACGCTACCGCTATCGGGGATAAACGGCGGTGACGTATCGTGGCGTGCGATTAATGATTTTGGAGGCGTCACGACTGAACAAAAAGTTAAAATGTAGGTTAAATGCTTATGCTCCAGCTCAATACGGTTTCAGGTTTTGCAACGTTAACGAAATTATCAGTCATGGTCTATCTGTTTACACAAGCATCAACCGTGTTGGCTGAGGATTATTTTTCACCCGATCTCATTGAAACCCGAGGGAATATTCCACGTGATATTGATATCTCCCGTTTCAGCAAAACTGACGGACAGGTTCCCGGTATTTATCACATTGATGTCTATCTGAACGGAAGTTATATCGAATCTCGTGATATCAGCTTTCTGGGTAAAGAGAGTGAATTGGCACCATCCTTAACCTACGCCGATTTCGTGAAATGGGGTGTGAAGCGTAACGCACAGCCTGACTGGATGAGTATGGAGGATTCCGCGACCATCGATAATATTGGTGCGTTACTCCCCGGGAGCCAACTCAATTTTCAGTTTGATGGGATGCGTCTGGATATTTCGGTGCCGCAAGAATATATGCAGCGCGATCCACGCGGCTCCGTTGCACCGGAACAGTGGGACGATGGACTGAATATGCTGTTCCTGAATTATAACTTCTCTGCTGCCAACAGCCATGGCAAGGGAGATTCGCGTAATGACAGCTATCTAAACCTGCGTAGTGGGATTAACGTCGGTCCCTGGCGGTTGCGTAATTACTCGACATATAACAATAACGAAGGGGACGGGCGCTGGAATACCCTCAGCACGTCACTGGAGCGTGATATTAAAGTGCTGAAAAGCCAGTTCAGTATGGGGGATGGTTATACGCAGTCTGGTGTATTCGACAGTGTTCACTTCCGTGGCGCGCAAATTTATTCGGATGACACCATGTTGCCGGAAAGCGTTCGGGGGTTTGCGCCTGTAGTCCGTGGCATTGCGCAAAGTAACGCACAAGTCACCATTCGTCAGGGCGGGAATATTATCTGGCAGTCTTATGTTCCGCCAGGCCCGTTTGTGATTGATGATCTCTATCCTACTGCTGCCAGCGGTGATCTTACCGTGGTTGTGCGTGAGGCAGATGGTTCGGTGCATCAGTTTATTCAGCCATTTTCGGCTGTGCCGATCATGCAGCGTGAGGGCCAGTTTAAATATGCTCTGGCAGTGGGAAAATATCGTGCATCAAACAGTACAGATAAAGAACCGGATTTTCTTCAGACCACAATGAGCTACGGGTTGCCGTGGGACACCACAATATATGGCGGCACGCTGGCGTCGAGAGATTACCAGGCCGGGGCTATTGGTATCGGCAAAGGATTGGGCGATTTCGGTTCGTTCTCTTTTGACACTACCTTTGCTCATACGCAGATGCCAGGCAAAACGGAAAGTGGTATCTCGCTTCGCGCGCAGTATGCCAAAGATTTTTCATCAACGGGCACCTCGCTGAGTCTGATGGGATATCGGTATTCCTCTTCCGGCTTTCATGATTTTCAGGAAGCGAATGGTGATGTCAATAAATACCGGATGGCGAGCGATAACGTTCTGGAAGGCAATGACTGGCGTTATCAGCGTAACAAACGCAGTAAGGCACAGGTGACATTGAACCAGCAGCTTGGCGATTTCGGGAATATCAACCTTTCGGCCTGGCACCAGGACTATTGGGGCGGTGATACCGAGCGTAACGTCAGTCTGGGTTACAACACCAGTATTAACAATATTAATTATGGCCTGAACTATAGCTATTCCCGTGGTCCCTGGCACAACGACAACGATCATATCGTCTCTTTTACGATGCAGATTCCGTTCTCACGTTTCTTGCCAAACAGTTGGATGACGCTATCGGCAAACGCGAATAAAAAAGGCGACGCCACTTCACAGGTTGGGCTGTCCGGTACCGCGCTGGAAGACAACAATCTGAACTGGAACGTACAGCAGGGATACAACAGTAAGGGTGCAGATGTGACGGGCAGTGCGTCGGCGAATTATAAGGGCCGGCATGGTGAATATCAGCTTGGTTATAACTATTCTCGCGATAATCGTCAGGTCTCGGTTGGCGCAATGGGGGGACTGGTGGTTCATCCGTATGGCGTCTCCGCGACTCAACCTCTTGGCGAGACAATGGCGTTGGTGAAGGCCGAGAATGCCGCTGATGTGAAAGTGGCGAATAACAGCGGCATTTACACAGACAGTAAAGGTTTTGCCGTTGTGCCGTACGTTGCGCCATATCGACAGAACAGTCTGACGCTAAATACCGACAGGTTGAACAACAATACGGATGTGTTGAATGACACGCAGACCGTCGTACCAACAAAAGGCGCGCTGACGCTGGCCGATTTCCCGACCGTTACCGGCTACCGAATCCTGCTGCAATTGACGGGCAAAACGATTCCGTTTGGGGCGACGGCCACAATTAACCATCGCGACAATACACCAGAAGGGATTGTTGACGATCGTCAGCGAGTCTGGTTTAGCGGCGCACCGGAAAAAGGCTCCGTGGTGGTGAACTGGGCTGGGGAAAGTTGTCTGGCACATTATCAGATTGCGCAGGCTTCTGACAAAACGCATAACGTCACCGCAGAGTGCAGGTAAGTGGAGAGTAAGATGAATCGAATTATAGTGAGTTTATTGTGGGTAGCTCTGGGACTGTTTTCACGGACTACGCTGGCGTGGGATTGTTCGACGGTCACGCCATCAACAACCTTATCGCCGCAGAATATCACTATCTCCAGGGATCTGCCGGTGGGGGCCGTTATTGGTACGCAGATGATGACGCCGACAGTGAATGCGTTCAGTTGTTTTGATTCAGCGGACGGGGTTATTTCCAATCAAACATTTGGCGTAAAGGCGATAGGTACCTTCGATTCGATGGTCAATGGGGTACGGGTCTATAAAACCAACGTTGACGGTATTGGCTATGCGATTTCCGGCTCGACGGCAAAGTGTGCCGGAGGGAATGCCGCCGTAACGGGGGCGAATACGATTCGGGGCGATATTAACACCGCCAGGCTTTGTCAAAATACCACGGGAATGATAAGTCCCGGATTGAATGGTTCGGTCACGGTGACATTTTATAAAACGGCGACGGAGACCGGTTCTGGTACGATATCGGCAAGAATGGTGGGGTCGTTGATATTGCTGAATAACTCGCTGCTCTGGCAATCCCCAGAAGCCGCAGTCAATATCAATGCGTTCACGGTGACCACGCCAGCCTGCAAACTGACCACGGCATCCATCCCTGTCGATATGAAAGAGGTTGATAAAAACGCCTTTAATGGCAAAGGAACGACGCCGGGAGAGACATATACCCAGTCATTCAATTTGCCGATGACCTGCAATGCCGGAACCGCCGTCAGCGTCAGGATGGAAGGCGATATTAATGACGCAACGAAAGGCGTCATCAATACGACCAGCGGGAGTAACGCCGCCACAGGGGTCGGGATCCAACTGCTTTATAACAACCAGCCAATGAGGTTGGGCTCCGATGTGGCGGCTGGGACATCGAGCACAGGGGGCGGTTTCACGGTCCCGCTTAAGGCGCGTTACTACCAGACGGGCGATCACATCACCACAGGGACGGCTAATGGCGTACTGTCTTTTACGATGACATACCAGTAGTTGCCGAATAACTAACATATGGATGAATAGCAGAACAGATTAACCTCAACCTGTTCTGCTGTTCATCACGACATATTTAATACGGTTACGTTGGTGATGTCGTGGGGGATAGAGAAAGCCGCCAACGGCAGGTCTGTTCTGTCTGCGCCATTACAAAATCATCTGTGCCAGTAAAAAGCCAAATGGTACCGAGAAGATAATCGATAAACATCCCGGCAGGAAGAAGGGGTGATTAACGATCTTTGAGCCATTCCAGCGCGAACTGAGAAATGAACCCGTATCATCAGTGGCTATCGCAAACGCGGTTGTCGGGTAAATATTCGTGATATAAAGTGCGCTGACCGCGACAAAACTGGCTAATATTGCCTCCGGGCTAATTCCGATGGAGGCGGCGATAGGCATCAGCAATGCGCTGGTTGCCCCCTGGCTAAACAGCATGGCGCTGGTACAGAAAAATACCGCCGCCAGTAAGAACGGCCAGGCGCGTAATATGTCGCTGGCTTCCATTTTAATCTCATCGATATGGGCACCGATCAGCGTGCTGCTCAGCCAGACAATCCCTAATACCACCACCAGTGATTCCGCGCCGGATTTAAATATCGGTGAGTTCTTCAGCTCTTTCATGTCCAGCTTGCAGGTGAAAATAATGATCGTGGACACGACAAACATCGTAATAATGATTAAGTCGCGGGAATTAATGGTATGCCCAATCAGGGATTTAAACAGCAGCATACAGACCACGAAGACCACTCCCACCAGGAATATGGCGACTGAGGATTTTGCTCCGGCGGGAATAGGGCGGCTGGCCTGTTTATTCAGCACAATTTTATTTTCCTGCATGATTTTTTGACACACAGGATCGTCGGCCAGTTTGGCACCTTGTCTGCTGGCAATGAACGCCGCGATCAGCATGGCAAATAACGCGGTGGGCAGGATAATCAGCATTGCATCGCCGAAGCTCACGCCCATCACCTCAACGGTGCCGTACATAATCGCCGTGGCGGCAGAGATCGGGGAGGCGGTAATCCCGAGTTGCGAAGCCACAACCGCAGAGCTTAACGGCTGGCTGGGTCGGATACCGTTGTCTTTCGCCACTTCCTGAATCACGTTCATCACCGACATGGCGGTATAACCTGTACCGGACAGTACCGTCAGAATAAACGTTACGGTGGGGGCAAGAATATTAAGATAGCCGGGATTATGGCGCAGTAATTTTTCGGTCAGGGTGACGAGATAATCCATTCCGCCGGCCTGTTGCATGGCTGAGAGCGCCACAATGGTAGACAGAATAATCAGCATCACGTCGACAGGTGGAGAACCTGCCGGAACGCCAAAAATAAATACCGAAATCGCTAATCCGATCCCGCCGGCAAACCCGACGCCAATTCCGCCCCAGCGGGCGGCAAGCATGATGGTTCCCAGTAATAAAACGACATGTAATATCACCAATTAATTAACCTGCTCTTTGTTATATTTTATTTATCGGCAACGAGAGGGCGAGGTAATGAATAGGGAATATTCATTACCTGCAGTTAACGCTTATTTCTCGATAACAGATGATTACGACATATTCATTTCTGTTTGATAACGTTTAATCGCTGCCGTACTCTTTTGCGGATCGGTCATATTCATCGGATCAAGCAGATAATCCGCCTGTTCCGGTGTCAGCAGTTTTTCTGCCAGCACGACCTGCTTTACGCTGCACTGCTGTTGATACGCGGTTTTTGCAATTCGCGATCCTACCTGATAGCCAAACAGGGTTGCCACGACGGTGGCCAGCGCCGTACTTTCCTCTGCGTAGCGAGCACTCACTTCTTCATTTATCGCGATATCTTTCAGACATTTATCGATGAACAGCGGTATCCCCCGACTCAGTAACGAGCAGGATTCGAAGAGCGCCTTTAGCAACACCGGTTCCCACACGTTCAGGTCAAGCTCGCCGCCCTCAACCGCCATGGTTACCGTGACGTCATTACCGATAACCTGATACGCAATTTGATTCATCAGTTCGGGCATGACCGGGTTAATTTTGCCCGGCATGATGGACGAACCCGGTTGCACGGCAGGGACAATAATTTCATTAAAACCGGCGCGCGGCCCTGAACCCTGAATACGAAAATCGGTCGCCATTTTAGAGAGAAAGGCGGCGATTTTCTTGAGCTGTGCGGAGAATTCAATATAGAAGTCACCGTGTTGCAGACCATCGAAAAAATCCGCTTCCGGGCGATATGGCTCGCCAGTGAGGGTCTCCAGCCATTGATACACCGCCGGAAGATATCCCTCATGGGTGGACAACCCCGTACCAATCGCCGTCGCTCCCAGGGGTAAATACAGCGCCTCCTCGTTGACCTCGGCCAGTTTTTCCCTAAGCCGGTTGACCTGTGTGCGATAGGCGCCAAACTGTTGGCCAAACGTCATTGGCACCGCATCCTGTAAGCAGGTGCGGCCTAATTTCACTTTGTCGGCAAACTCACGGCTTTTATCCGCCAGTACGGCTTCCAGTTTTTCCAGTTGCACCAGCAAATGCTTGATATTCATGCGACTGGTCATTTTCATCGCCGCAGGAATGACGTCGTTGGTCGACTGTCCCATATTAACGTGCGTATTTGGGTGAATCGCATCATATCCCCGTACGCCGGTGAGCAGTTCATTCGCGCGGTTAGCCACCACTTCATTCATGTTCATATTGGTCGAGGTGCCGCCGCCGCCCTGAAAAATATCAATCGGGAAATGGGCGTCAAAATCGCCGTTCATCACCTCCTGCGACGCCGTCACGATGACGGCGGCTTTCTGCTGATCCAACGCGCCAATTTGCGCGTTGGCCTGAGCAGCCGCCTGTTTTATCGCGGCGATTGACCACAGGAAATGCGGAATGTCCCCGGCCGTTTTCCCCGAAACTGAAAAATTCAGTACCGCCCGTTGCGTTTGAATACCGTAGTAGGCTTCCTCCGGCACCATTAACGTTCCTAATAGATCCTTTTCTTCACGCATCGTTATGTCTCTTCCTGTATTAAGGTGTATCGCTACCTTAATTGGCTGGCAGTACAGATAATTTGAAGTGGCTCAAAGAAAAAAAAGCATTGAAAAGATAAATACTCATTATTAAAAAATGTAATAGTAGAGGCGGTAATGAAGGATATTAACTTCGATTTTAAGCAGTTACAGGCGTTTTTAGCAGTCATTGAGACGGGGTCATTTACCGCTGCGGCAAAGAAACTCAACCTGACTCAATCCTCGATTTCTCAGCAGATCGCGAATCTGGAAAATGGCTTAAAGACTGAAGTGATTAACCGTTCACAGCGACCCATTCAGATGACGATAGCCGGGCAGGCGCTGTACCCGCTGGGAAAAAAGATTATCGATAGCGGTGTTTATCTGCAGGAACATATAAACGCGATCAGTCACGGGCATATTTCACATTTGAAAATCGGCTTTGTGGATTCGATCGGTAAATCTATCGGCCTGGATATCCTGACCTTTCTACAACCGCAGGTGAAACATATTTTTCAGGTTACCGGTACAGCATCGGGGCTGCTTTCCGCGCTGAATAAGGGCAGCATTAACCTGGCCATCACGATGCTGCATACCGAGATGCCGCCTAATGTCAGAATGTACCCGCTGATTGAAGAGGAGTTTCTGTGCGTTTGTCCCAAAGCCTGGCCGGAAACGCGGCTGGAAGAGTTGTGTAAAAACAGGGACTACATCGCCTATACCCGCAATACGCCGACCGGCATCCAGACGCTCAACTGGCTGAAATGGAATAACCTGTCTCCGTCTATCCAGTTTGAAATGGATAATGCTGATGACATTCTGAAATTAATTTCCTGCGGCTACGGATGGACGCTGACCACGCCGCTGTTTATTACCACACTTCCCGCCTTTACTGACTCGCTGAAGATCATCCGGATCAACAATCGCAAAGAACGCCGCAAAATTGTCCTGCTCTGTAAGGATGATGAACTGTCTGAGTTCTATAAAAACCTGGCGATTGAGGTCCAGTCAATACTGGAAACGAAACTGGAACAGGGGTTCTACAGTAAGCTCAATGCGGATGTGCCGTCATGATCCCTAACCAGGCATGATTCGGTCTTCAGCGAAGTATTGCCCGGTACTTACCGCTAAAGTAGCGGAAATGCTAACCCAGGAGATTGTTATGATAGCGGTGATTTTTGAAGCGGATGCAGTACCGACTCAGCAGGAGCGATATTTACAGCTTGCCGCTGAACTCAGGAACGAACTTGTTAATATTGAGGGCTTCATTTCGATTGAGCGTTTCAAAAGCCTGAGTACGGAAGGGAAGATTTTATCGCTTTCCTGGTGGGAGAGTGAAGACGCCGTCGCGGTGTGGAAGAGCAACATGAAACACCGGGCAGCGCAAAGGGAAGGCCGGGAGTCGATATTCTCTTTTTACCGCATCCGCGTTGCGCACGTTCTGCGAGATTATTCATCGGAATGATAAAATTCGACCATCTTACGGAAGTGTAACTTCCGCTGATCTCACGCAATCTTTGCAAACAGGACTATTTTCTTACAAGAGAGAAATAAGGATGGAGGTAGAGGGACAGAAAGAGAAAATGGCGCGTGATGTAAAAGGATGTGATCGAGCGAGGAACAGCATTGAGCTTAATAGTTAACTCAACCTTAAATATTACCCCTTGAAAATACAAGGGGCAATATAATAAGGTAAAATATTTGATATTTGTCGTGTTTTAATAGTTTTTTATTGATTAAGTGCTTATTGCATTCTGTACCCGGGAGTCTAAATGTTAGATAATCTCGGGTGGATTTATCCCTGGTGTTACGTTGGTCTTTGACCGCCTGACTAGTATGTGCCGCGAGCGCTATTAGTCAGGTATTTTTTAAGTATAAGGAAGACCCGACCTGAAAAAAAGCTGTCCTAAAAGACAGGGGATAATAATTTCGGAATGTTATTATCAGGAATGAATAAATGAACTCTTTTGTTGAGTTTTTTTTGCTTGATCGCGATGAGTTGCCGTCAGGTTTTGCCACTGAACTCTACCGCCTGAGAAACCGAACATTTCGTGAGCGGCTCAACTGGAAAGTAGAATGTACTGATGGCCTGGAAAAGGATCAATTTGATAACGAAAACACGACTTACCTGTTAGGGATGCATGAGGGAGAAATCCTGTGCGGCGCCCGATTTATCGATGCCACGCAACCGACGATGATCAGCGAAATATTCCATGAGTACTTCGATAATATTACGCTCCCTACGGATATTCCCTGCTGTGAAGTGAGCCGCCTGTTTTTAGATAAAGAGAGACGTGATTGCGGAAACCTTCGTGGGATGCCCGCCAGTAAGGCACTGTTTCTGGCAATGATTGTCTATTGCATGAAGAAACAGTATCGGGGCATGTTCGCCGTTGCCAGTCGCGGTATGTATGCCATTTTCCGTCATGCGAACTGGAAAATTGACGTGATTCAGAAAGGACTTTCTGAGAAAGGTGAAACTATCTACTATATTTTTATGCCGGCAAGTGAAAGCGCAATTGAGAGCATCATCAGCAAAGATAAGGCCAGCCACTGGCTCCGCGAGATACTTCAACAACTTCGCCGTCTGTAATCCCGCACGGAGTTCAGTTATCCAGTAATCTGAGCTCCATTCCAAGTTTTACCGCATGCCTGGCGTTGTTTACGCCCAGCTTTTTCATTGCATTGCTCATATGAAATTTCACGGTTCGCTCTGCAATTGACAATATAACCGAGACTTCGGCATAGGTTTTACCCGCACTGACCCACTTCAAAATTTGTCGTTCGCGCGGTGACAAAAAAACGTTCTTTTTCTGATGCACTTTACTGTAAAGATTAAGGGTCTTTTGATGTAACTGAATGAGAAAATGCATGAAGTGCGCGCGGCAGGCTTCCATCTCTATCCCCGAATCCTTCTGGCTGATGATGGATAATACGACAAGATTATTCAGATAGTCATGCAGGGGAAACGTCTGACCCTGATAAATATTGTGTTCAGAACTTTCACTGAAAATGCGCGTCAGGTTATAACCGTTCGCCAGCAGCACCTTGTTCTCCCAGAAAAAATCTTCAACACTGCTTAAAGCCCTAATAATAACAGGGTCAATAAACTGGTATTTTCTTTCAAGATAGATGTTAAACCACTCAGGATTATTATTGATAATCTGCATTTGCGAGGGATCTTTCTTGTTCATAATCGCATATGCGTAGATCGTATTTTTGTAGTCCTTAATGAACGCATTCAGTTCATTCTGGATTAACGCATTGATCCCTTCATCGTTGTAATACATATCCTTCACGCCAGTTGCTGCCTCTGAGATGAGTGTTTGAAAGAGTATAGCCTGCCTCGTTACCTGACAAAATGGACTTACCCCACAACAGTCGATATTTCCTGTCCTTATGTCAAATTGTGTATAAAAACGCCAGGACTGAGGTTCATGGCATGACCGTCAAGTTGGCCCCGAAGGTTTGTTGAGCCGGGCGGCACAATCGGATGCCAGACATCACGAACAGAGGAGCGTAAAGACAGAGTGTGGGCCAATGTCAGGCCATTGCGCCACCCGTACTGTCGGTGGCGGAAATTGAACCAGGGTCACAAATATGAATATTGTCCAGCGGCGCGTTTAATCAATGCCGGTTACGGCTGCGGAATAAAAACTGAATAATTACAAAATATTATTTACCCACGCGATGCGCAGGCGCGGGGGATTATAGGTTTTTACTATAGGTTCAGGATGCAAACAATTGTCGTCCCGAGTCTCTCTTTTTTAACAATAAGGAGGCCATACAAAATACAAGGACAATAAAATGGAACGTCTGATGGTCTCTGACAAACTCTGCTACGCGATGGGGGGCGGATTTGCCTCCAACCTCAGTTTTTACGCGATGCTGGTTTTCTTTATTACCTATGCTTCTGATGTCTATGGTGTGAATCCGGCCACGGTGGGCGCCATCACGCTTGCCGCACGGGGGATTGATGCGTTTATCGATCCGGTGATGGGCGCGATGGGTGACAGAACCCGGACGCGACTGGGTAAATACCGCTTCTGGATAATCACATCAGCACCGGTACTGGGTTTTACAACCTGGATGGTTTTTGCCTCTCCGGATTTCTCCGCGACGGGCAGGGTGGTTTATATCGCCTGCGTTTATATGCTCTACTCCCTTGTCTCTACTGTGTCGAATATCCCGTACCACTCATTAACGGCCTACATTACAGACAAGGTCAATGAACGCAGTAATATTGTGTTATTCAAGCAATTTACCGGGATTATCGCCCAGTTTATCGTCAGCGCGGGCGGCATTTATATTTTATCTGCATTCAGCCAGTCCCGGGATGCGACGGGCAATGTGGTGGTTGATTTTCATAGCTATCACTACCTCGGCATTTTATTTGGGGTCGTGACCACGCTGGGATTCTGGATTTGCGCTTACGGCGCCCGTAGACAGGATAACTGGCAACGTATTGTGCACGATGAAAAGGGATTACAGACCGACCCGGCGGGTGAACAGCAGAATATTGTGGTGGCCGTTTTCAAACAGCTGTCGCTGGCTTTTCGTAGTCGTTCACTGGGATGCCTGGCGTTGGCCTCTTCGGCGAACACGCTGTCCTTAGCGATTACCGCCGGGGTGACCGTTCAGTTTTATACGTGGGTTCTCCACAATACAAAGCTGGTTGCGACGGGAGCATTACTGAATATGCTGTTTGGCGCATCAATATATCTGCTGGTTAAGTGGTTAGTATCTCGCTATGGAAATAAAACGGCATTTGTGATCATCTGTTTTATTGCCATGGTTCCCTCGCTGATACTCTGGCTCACCTTCTCGCCTGAAAATGTCACCTTTACTTTGATACTTCTCGCCTGCGTGATGGCGTTTTGTCAGGGCGGGTCGCTGATTACCTGGATGATGGTCACTGATTGCGCGGATGAATTACGCTGGAAAACGAAAAAGAATGCCGCCGGAATTGCCTCCTCCACATTAACGTTCTCCAACAAATTTGGTTCTGCGCTGGGTGCCTTTGTGCTGGGCGGCGTCCTTGATCTTATTGGTTATCTACCCGGCGCGCAGGCGCAAACGGCGGGAACATTACATGGATTGCTTATTTTGATGGTCCTGACGCCGGTTTGCGGGCAACTCCTGTCACTGTTTTCGATGATTTTTTATACCCTGAACAAAAAAAATCATCAGGCGATCTGCATGAAACTGCTCGGGGATGGAGAGTAATATGAAAGTTGTTATGCTGATGTTTGATACCCTGCGTCGTAATAAGCTCCCGGCTTATCAGGCCGACGCATTTCCTCTGCCTAATTTTAAACGACTGGAGGGGAAAACCGTTCGTTTTGATAATTTCTATGTTGGCTCAATGCCCTGCATGCCAGCCCGACGCGATTTGCATACCGGACGGCTGAATTTCCTGCATCGCAGTTGGGGGCCGCTGGAACCCTTTGATGACTCTATTTTTGAAATCATTAAAAAGCACGGCGTCTATTGCCATTTAATTACCGACCATCAGCACTACTGGGAAGATGGCGGGGCGACCTACCATAATCGCTACAGCAGTTATGAGTTTATGCGCGGGCAGGAGGGGGATCTCTGGAAAGCGAAGATTGGCTTCGACGGCGCCCGTGAACTGGATTCATGGAAAAACGCCGAACCGCTGCGCCGTAATATGATCGAGCACGATCAGATTAACCGCAGTTATATTCGTGAAGAGAAAGATTTCCCGCAGGCGCGCTGTTATCAGGCCGGGCTGGCTTTCCTGGCGGAAAACTATCAGCAGGATAACTGGTTATTGCAAATAGAGAGTTTTGATCCGCATGAGCCCTTTTATGTGCCGGATCGCTTCAAGCGCATGGTCGATCCTGAACTGGTCAATAACCCTGACGACTGGCCGGAATACAGTTCGACAGAGAGGATCAATAATCCGCAGAAAGTGGTGAACGGTGAAAAGCATTATCAGGCGCTGATGTTGATGTGCGATGAATATCTTGGCCAGGTGCTGGACTTTTTCGACGCACATCATCTGTGGCAGGACACAATGCTTATTGTGAATACCGACCACGGTTTTATGTTTGGTGAAAAAGAGTGGTCGGGGAAAAGCGTTATGCCGGTGTATAACGAGATTGCGCATGTCCCCTTCTTTATTTGGGATCCCAGAAGTCGACGGGCTGGCGAGTCGCGAACCCAACTGGCGCAGATGCACGATCTGGCGGTGACGTTGCTGGAGGCGTTTGGCATTGAGAAAACGCACAACATGACAGGCAAGGCATTGTCTCCGGTCATAGCGCGACAAATGCCGATTAAATCAGAGGCTATTTTTGGCTATTTCGGCGCGCATGTGTCGATCACCGATGGTCGCTATGTCTATATGAGAGGGAGCCAGTCGCCGGAAAATACCCCGCTATACGAGTACACGCTGATGCCGATGCGCATGCGCAGGATGTTTAATCTCGCTGAATTGCAGGAAGCCACTCTGCATCCTGGTTTTGTCTTCACCCGTGAGACACCGGTGCTGAAAATCCCGGGTTCCGCCGGTTTTTACAGTTCTTATGCGCACGGCAATTTGCTGTTCGATTTAGCTCACGATGCGAAGCAGGAGCATCCGCTCTGCGATCCTGAACGTGAAGCGCTGTTTATCCGCAAACTGTCGCAGGCAATGCGTGAGGCGCAGGCTCCGGAAGATGAATGGCGGCGTCTGGGGATCCCCGTCGACGACGCGCGTATTGACGCGGAGTTCGTGCGACAGGAACATGAAATGCGCAAACGGGTGATGCAGCAGTATTTAGGCTCTCTTGCCTGCCTTGATATGCATCCGGATACCCGGGCATTGCTCCTTGAGATAGCGGCCTGCCCCGGAGGGGATAAATTCCTTCAGGATCTGGCAACGATCTCCGGGCAGCGCAGCATCACCAAGCAGGCGGTGAAAGCGCTGTATGACAGCGGTGATTATGAGTCGGCACTATACGGACTGTTCAATAAACCCTACTGAGTCTGCATGCCTCACTCATCCGGGAGCCCGATTTTGCCGGGGCTCCCGTCTATTTTCATCGCTACGCATCAGGCAGGCATTATCAATCCCGGAAACCGTGGTGAGGCGAATGTATTTACACAAATTAATTTTTCAGTTCAAAGTGCTGGTGGATAAAAAGACCTTTACCTCGGCGGCGGAAAGTCTGTTTATCTCTCAACCGACCCTAACCCAAAATATGCAACGACTCGAGTCGGAGCTTGGGATCCCTTTGTTGTTCCGTGAGGGGAAAAAGATTTCCTTAACGGTTTATGGCGAAAGCCTGTATCAGCATGCCTGCCTGCTGGATCGCAATTACCAGCAGGCTTTACTCAGTATTGATGCGATAAAGCATAGCCACAGACAGCAACTGGTGATCGAGTGCGGGCACGCGTGGAGTCATGGCGTCTTATTTCATCTGATGAAGGACTATGTGAGGCTGTATCCGCAAATCCGGATGGTGATCAAAAACAGTAATACAGCACTGGGGCAACAGCATTTACTGAAAGGCGAATGCGATCTTGCGTTAGGGGCGATACCCGCTGCGGAAAACAGAATTGCGGCAATAAATTACCTTCCCATCTTCACGACCCGGTTTGTCCTGTATTGCGCGAGCGATCATCCGCTTGCGTATGTGCCGCAGATTAGCGAAGCGCAGCTTAATCACTGTGAGTGGGTCATTCTTAAGCATGAATCGGAAAACGAAGAGTTTAACGATCCTTTGCTTTGTCCTATTTCGCCAGAAAAGGTCAGATTTGAAGTCTGTTCGGTATCGAATGCTATTGCGCTGGCGAAACAGACGCAATGCATTCTGGCGCTTTCCATACATCTGGAAGCCGAAGCGCGTCACCGTGGTCTGCGTCGCCTCAATCTGGCGAAGAACATTCCCTCTTTTGATACCGGCATCATGTACATAGACGATGTGCTGAAGTATGACCATAAGAAAAAATTTATTGAGACCATCATTTCGTCAAAAAGCATGTTTGATCAGAATGATATGTAGCGGTCCACAAACCGTTCAAGCATATTCCCGCCTACCGGCGGGGAGATGAGATATCCCTGAAAGCGATCGATACCTAATGCTTTCAATATCGTAAATTTCTCTTCACTGTCGACCCCTTCGGCAACGCAGCGACTACCGGTCAGCATACAGTAATAGTTCAGGCTTTTTATCAGCGCCAGCGCGTGTGGATCGCGTTGCATCTCATTGATAATACACATATCCAGCTTATATTCGTTAAACTGGATCTGCCTGACCGGAAACATCACGCTACCTTGTGAGAAACAGTCATCGAGCATAATCCGAAAGCCGAGCCGTTTTAATTTGTCGATGTTCGCGGCGGTTTTTCCCCTTTGACTGAACTCGATGGTCTCAGCAAATTCCAGCACCAGTCTGTCCGTTTGCTGTGGCGACACCAGTTGCTGTTTCGCCGCTTCCAGCATTCGTGGAAGGCATTCATGGCTGGCGAGGGCGGCAGGGATATTAAGTGAGAAATAAAACTCCCCGGGATGCTGGTTGATTTTCTGTATCGCTTCCTGCAAAACAAATGCGGTCAGCACCTGCCAGGCGTATTCAGCACGTATTTGTGGCAAAAATGCGCCGGGTTGCAGGACCGTACCCTCGCGCCGCCAGCGTGAGAGTATTTCCATCCCTTGTAAACGGTGGTGGCTATCCACAATCGGTTGAAACACCGGAAAGAGTTGCCGGCAACGGATGGCATGGACGAATTCACGTTCGAAGGCGGATAACGCATCGCTACCGCTTCTGTTCAGCCGCGTTTCTGGGTTGCCGGGAAAGTGTGTCGCCAGTTGCGGGAAATGTTCCGCCATCTTTTTAAGTCCTGAAGTTCTCTGATTATAAAGGGTTTTTTGGCTTATGCCTCGCTGTTGCGCCCGTTCAGGGATGTTGTATCCGTGCAGCAAATCCACAATGGCGTTGAGCTCTGGTTTGCTGAGGCCGATTGTCGGCTTGCCATAAATCAACGTCTGGTTATCTGCGCATTGGCCCAAAGGAGGGACATCCTGCAACCCGTGCCCGCGCAATAGCGCGGCAATGCAGCGTGTCGGTAAATCCGAGGCGACGGCCCGGATTTCCGTCAGTAGACGGCGACGCGTCACAAGATGCTCCAGCGTGTGCCACAACCAACGGTCAGGACAGCGGCTGAGGATAAGCATCGGCAGGGGGACAGCGGCCTGTTCCAGCAGAAGCGCCGCCTGCTGCAACGTGGTGAGCAGCCAAAGGGGATCGTCAGGAAGAAACACCACGATCCGGCGTGCTGACGCCAGTGCAGGAAGCGTTGAGATATCCAGCGACGGTGAGTTAAACAGCACCAGACGCTGGCGGTCTGGCGTCATCATCCTCGCGAGACCTTCGGCGGCACAGGGGCAGGGGGACAAAATGTAGTCCATCCCCGGCTTTCCCACATCACTGATAAACAAACGTCACCCCAATGATTGACTGAACATTGCCTGCCGTCACTTGTCCGCTGGTTCGTGCGTAGTTGGCCGTTAAGCCGAGGCTCACGGCAGAGGTGCCGACCGTGCCTAATGACACGGTGCTGTTGGCGGGGACGATGGTACCGTTGCGCGTGAGCTGAACACCGATGCCCTTCGCGGGCGAAGACGACGCGGTATTGGTAAAGATCGAATTGGCGGAATCTGCGGTGGTGCCGGAGAGGTAATACGTCAGATTTTGGCTCTGCGCGCAGTAGACCGTCAGCGGAACGGGGGCGGAGCCCGGATAGTCCGGCAGCGTAACCGTGACGTTGCGGGAGGAGACATCGCAGCCGCCAGTCGGAATGACCACACTATTGTTCGCATAAATGCTCCAGACGAACTGAAAGTCATCGCTGTTTTTGTTGTTGGTCTGGCGGAGAATGAGTTTAGCAATAAGCGTTCCTGCACTGATTGCGACGCCGCCCGCAGAGCTGATTGGCGTCAGATACAGGACGGTCGGCCACGGCTTATCGACTCTCGAGTCATAGATCATCCGTGCGGTTTCGCTGGTGGTCGGAAACGGGTAGCTGGAGCCGTTGTATCTTACGGAGCCGGAAAAACTCGATAACACGCCGCCGTAAGCGGACCCCTGCTGAAGGGTGACATAGTCAGTGATGGTTTCGGGATAATCGTTATGACAAAAAATCTGCGTTGAGAGGTCGACCACCAGGTTTTGCCCGACGTTAACCGCAGGCGAGAGATCAACGTAGACGTTCGCGCTACCACCGCCAATGGGAATGGTCGCGCCGCTGGCGGTTTTGCACGCAAAGGACCAGGCATTGATTGACCAGCCCATCAGCAACAGTGTCGTCAACAGGGTTACGACTCTTTTCATCAACATACTCTCCTGGTCATGCATAGGTATAGGTCACGTTAATCACCGCCTGGATCGTGCCCTGGGTTGCGCCGCCGTTGACCGATAACGCCCTGACCTGCAAAGGAAAACGGGCGGATTGCGAGGCGTCATCCACCACCACTGATTTTGTCGCGCCGGTGTTCAGTCTGTTACCGCTGTCATCCTGGAGTTCAAGCTGGATATTTCCGGCAGTCCCCTGGTTTTTGTAGTAGCCCGTGCTGTCGGCGGTACCGCTGAAGCTGGCGGTGACGCGCGAGGTGCCCACCGGACAATTGCTTAGCTCAAGCGCCACGCTGTGCCACGCGGAGGAGGAACCGGCATTGACCAGACTGAAGGTGTAGAGATCGCCCAGTTCGACGGTGGCAGTGGTGGTCGACACCGTGCACGGTTTGGCGACCACTTTCCCGTTCACGGTAATGGTCACGTCAGCCGCCTGCACAACAGCAGAAGCGGCAAGGATGACTGTCAGTAGCCACCGGGGTTGAAACCATTTCATCAAAGCCTCCGCTTACTGAAATTCAAGAGTGAACGTCGCTGTTGCATTGACGTGTCCCGGCGTGACGGGGAGCTGCGTTGCCATCAGGCGGGCATAAAAGTTAAGCGTATTGGTCTGACCGGGCGTCAGGGTCGTCCACGGAAGGGTGGCGGACCCGGCATTCAGCGGCAGTGTCGTTTGCTGGCCGTTGAGGATCTCGATTCCCATCCCTGCCGCCGCCGATGTTCCGCTGTCGAGTTTCAATAAGCGGGTGTTATCGTTGTCGGCAATACCGATAAAACCGACTTTTACCGCCGTGACCGACGTGCCGCAGGGAGAAAGCACAATACGAAACGGGACGACAGGCGTGGTGGCGCCGATATGGCTGAACTGTTTAGCGGCGTTATCCAGCAAATCGACGGTAAAATCTTTCGATTCGCCCGCCACGGCGCAGGCGTTATCCCTGACATATCCGCTGATCGTGATTGTGCTGTCGGCGGCGAACGCACTGGCGCTGACCAGCGAGAAGATGGCACCCAGCAGATAAAGACGTTTGTTCATCATCTTGTCCTTAGCGGCATTGCGCCGTGAGCTGGCTGAGCAACTGTTGTTGGTTTTCTGCGGATAAGCGGTACTCCGCCACACAGCTGGCGTTTGCGCCGTCACCCCATTTCACCCGAACCTTGCCTGCCAGCGGCATACCGCTCAGATAAACCTGACCGTTATCGGCGACGATGCTGCTGCTTTGGCTGCTGTCGGCGGTTACCATTGCGCCGAATGGCACCGGCTTGCCGTTATGGATGAGCGTCATCAGCAGTTTCATCCCGACGTGGGCGTTAAATTCCGCCCGGACGATCGCGCCGTGCGTGGGGACGACGTTGACCACTGCCTCATCCAGATCAACGTTATCGGCGAGCGTATTGGTATCCAGCGCCACCCGGTTTTCCCGGTACTCGGTGGCGTAAGGCAGCACCGCATAGCCACGCCAGTCAGTGCGTACTCCGGTCTGGTTTTCCACTTTCGCGCCCTCAGCGCCGGGAGCCTTAATCAGCACAACCGTGTCATTGAGTGGTTGACTCAGCGTGACGCCATTAGCATGTGCCAGCACGCCGCCGCTCATCCCGTAATAGAACTGTTTGAGTCCGTCGCTACGGCTGTAACCGACGTTGGCATTGCCAGAACCGCCGCGATAGTTCAGCGTGGCATAGCCAGTGCTGCTGCTGTTACCTTCACCACCGCCCGCATAGCCGGTTTGCACGCTGTAGCTGAGGTTATTGTCTTCCAGCACGGTGCCATACAGCCCCGCCAGGTTGGTCATTCGACCGTTGAGGTCATTCGACATGCTGTAGCTGGCGCTGGCGTGTCGCCAGACGGACTGACTGTCCGAGCGCAGCCAGTGGCTGAAAGGAATATTGACGTTAATAGCCAGCATCTGGTCGCGACCATCCTGCCAGGCGTTTTTGGTCAGGCTGTAGCTCAGCGTCCAGTTGATATCGCCGATGGCGGTATTCAGACCGGCCTGCAATTGTTCATCAGCGCTGTCGGTGCCCCAGTAAGTCTGGTGGCTTCCGCTCAGATAGAGCGTGGCGGTGCGGCCTAACTGCTGGGTCAGGCTCACCTGCACTTTGCCGCGCTTGTTATAGGCGAGGTTGTAGTAGTCCGTGAATTTCGGCTGAACCTGTATCACGCCATCCTGCGTTTCGACGTCATGGCCGCTCATCCGACGGTAAGTGGTATCGGCAAAGCTAAAATATCCGCGTGTGGAGTAGCGATAGCCCACCAGTTGGATATTCGTGCCAACGTCGCTGAGTGATTTGTTATAGAGGAAACGCACCGATTGTCCCTGATGTTTGCTGTCATCGGGCAGAGTGGCATTGGCCTGAGTGATGTCCACCGACAGCGCCCCCAGCACCCCCATGTTTTTCCCCACCCCCAGATTGAAGGCGCGGTAGCGGTCTGCCAGTTGTGTACCGCCGTACAAGGTCCAGCCAGCCGGGAGGCCGTGGAGTATGGTGCTCTGAAAAAAGGTCGGTTCTTCCTGCTGATCGTTACCGCTACGGTACTCTCCGGCGGTGACGGCATAGCGGGTATGGCCTTCACGTTGCAATACCGGGACTGAGGAGTAAGGAACGGTGAAGTTCTGGCTGCTCCCGTCGGCTTCCTTGATGGTAACCTGCAGATCGCCGCCGTTACCCGCGGCATACAGGTCGCTAATGCTGAAGGGGCCAGGCGGTACCGTGCTGTGATAGATCTCATAGCCATTCTGTTTGATGGAGACCTGTGCCGTCCCGCGCGCAATCCCATGGATCACCGGGGCAAAGCCTTTCTGGCTGTCCGGCAGCATATTGTCATCAGATGCGAGTTGCGCGCCGCGGAAGTTAATGCCGTCAAAGACATCGCCGTTGGTATAGCTGTCGCCGAGTGTCAGGCGTGAGCGCAACGGCGTGATGTCTCTTTCCAGCCAGGTATTAACGTGCTGCCATTTGTTTTCATTGCTCGAGGCACTCCCGCCGCTGCTGTAGCTCCAGGTGGTATTGTCGCGCAGACGCCACGCGCCCAGATTAAGGCCACTTTGCAGGTTTAAGTAGGCGTAGTTGCTGCTGCCACCGACGTCGTTCTGGACATTGTTGCCGGTGAAGTTGTAATTCAGTAACCCGGCGGTAATCCCATGATCCCAGCGTTCCGGCGGGATATAACCGCGAGCCTGATTTCCCATAAAGGCCTGAGGAATCGTCAAATGCAACCGCTGCTGACCCACATCTAAACGGGTGGTAGCGTCAGGGATCATTTCCGTTAACGGGACACAGGCATCCGCTGCCAACACGTTCATTCCACTGACGGCAGCGGTGTTCAGCCCCATTGCGGCGAGCTGTTCACGCGTCAGGCACGGGGTCAGTTCGCGGTGGTTGTCGCTGGCATGAAAAGTGACGTCGCGGGTGGTCATAAACCCCTCGTTCAGATAAATATCGACGCGATACGTGCCGGGGGGGAGCTCATGTCCCTTTTCAAAACCGGAAAGATCCGCGACGGCAGCCGGATCGTCCGCCAGAAAGCGCGGGTTAAAATAGAGTTCTGCCTGCGCGGAAAATGTGTGTGAGGCAAGCAAAAAGGCAAAGGGGATCTGCGCCATTGCGCCTGACAAAAGTGGTGCATAACGCCGCCTGTGGACGAGTCCAGGTTTCAGATATGACATAGTCCCTCCGGTTCAAAATCGCCCGGCTGTCAGTTCTTTTTTTATTCAGGGATCACGCGGATTCCCTGTTCGTTATCGCAGTGCGCCTTTCATGCGCGGCGTGAGTGCGCCATAGTCATTAATGGTTTTATAAGTAATCTCGCTGCCCGCATCGGCTGGCAACTTCACGCGGGCTTCGCCCAGGGGAGGCACAAGGGCATTTTCCAGTACCCGGGTGCCGGCATTGAGTTCGGTCACCGTCAGGTAGTACGGCGTTGGGTTGATCAATGTGAGCGTGCCTGCGCTGCGGCGGAAAGTGAGTTTTTCTGCGGCCTGATCTGGCGGCAGCGCGAGACCGGCTGGACGGTAATACAGCTTGATACGGCTGATAATGGCCAGTTGCAGGGTGTTATCGCTGAGCCTGGATTTGTCCATCGACGGAATGGCTTTGACGTTCATCCAGAACAGACTCTCGCGGTCCTGTGGTAACTGATTGTTGGTTGCATCAAGGATGCGTAAGGTGTTCTCCTTTTTTCCCTGCATGGCAAACAGCGGTGGTGTGACCACAAAACGTCCGTCTTTGACGCCCTCGGCGTTTTCTACCCAGGACTGGATCAGATACGTGCTGCTGTCATCATTATTGGTGACCGCCAGTTGCACCTGTTTTTGACCCGCCGGATAAATCACCCGCGTTGCCCCCAGCGCAACGCCAGCTTCAGCCGGTGTGAATAATCCCATGACGGCTATCATCAGCATCCCGCCCAGCAGGTTGCGCATCATGGTGCGTGTTTTTTTCATGTTTATCCTTGCTGTATTCACCGTCGTTTCCTGTATTTGCTATCTCTGCGGGGTTGTTACTGGTAGGTCAAAGAGAACCAGGCTTGTGCATTCGCGACCCCACCGGTGACCTGACGTCCGGTAGAACGGTATTTCGCAACGAAATGCAGTGTGGTTGGCCCGGAGTAAAGCCGTGCCCAGCTCGTCGGTGGGCCGTTAAGTGGGAGTTGGCTACCCTCTTTATCAAATAACGCTATCCCAATACCGCTGGCGATCCCCGGACCTTCTCCTACGGAGAGAACGTCAGGGTTTTTACCATCCGCGACGCCATGAAATGCCACGCCGACGCGTTGACTTACGGCGGTACTGCACTCCTGAAGGTGAATATCGAAAGAAACAGGGTTGATATCCTCCCCTGGCGCATGAAATCGATTGCTGCTGATCTGCCCCATTTGCACGGTCATCTGGCGATCGCCAGCTTCAACGCGGCAAGATTCGGCAATAATGACCCCCTGGAAACGCATGTTTCCGCCAGGTAACGTCACGTTCCACTTGTTGCCGGCCAGCGCGCAGGCGGGAAGTAAAAGCATCAGCAGACCTGATTTCATCCTTTGCATCGTTATCACCTCAGTCCCATTGCGGATAACAGGCCTTCCTGGCCCCAGGTGCATCCTTGCGTGATGAATTACTCGTATTGAACTTTGAAGGTGGCGTCTGCGTTAGCGGTACCGGCAGTTGCGGCGCCCGTGGCGTAGTAACGTGCCTGGAACGGGATGATATTCGTGCCATCGTTCAGGGTTGTTGCTGCGCTAAAGGTTGCGCCGTCCAGCGCCAGTGGGGTGCCTTTGTTGTCGAGGATCTGGACGCCAACGTTAGTGGCGCTACCGGCAGCAGAGCCCTGCAGTGCCAGTACGGTGTTGTTGGTGGTATCAACGGCCGTGCCAGAAAACGCGACAGAGGCTTTGGTTGACACGCTGGTATCACAATCATCAAGCTGAATGTTGAAACCGACCGCAGAACTGGTGCTGCCCGCAGTAGCCAGTTTTGCCGAACGAACCTGACCAAGCTGAACGGTTTGTTCGACTGAACCGGCGTCGACGGCGCAGGCTGCGTTAACGACTTCTCCTTTAAAATGCACTGTACCGCCGTTTACCGTGGTGGTATCGGCCAGAGCCGCCGCGGAGGTCAGGGACAGGGCTGACATAGCAACGATAGCCAGTGTTTTAATTTTCATGCTGTTTTCCTTTAAACAATGTCGATATCACGAACCGAAATGGCCAGTCGTTGTGCCTTCCAGGCATTCCATATTTCAGCCGAATGGGGCGACTGCCGGTTCTGCACAGTTTTTACCCAATGAATGAGTCAATTGGGGCCATTTTGACTCGTTGGTATAAACGGCTTTAAATGGCATATTATTTCTTTCTTATTGGTTTTTTGTTTCTTATGGTTGCAATTTTTTGATATAAAAAACTGAAAAATAGTTTTATGTAGATGACTGAAATGGTGCAGGAGTCAGGTGGAGAAATGGTGAAAGCGCGTAAACGGCGGTGGTAAATGTGAAAAAATGTTGGAGGTAATACTATTCTAATCAATGAGATAAAGAGTGTTTATCGATAATTCCTAACTTGTTAGTTGCAAAGCTTTACTAATTCTTTTTATGATATAAACAGTTTGGCCCCAATTGACCTGTTCAGGTAAAGACTTTCCTTTTTATATCAATCCGTTAGCTTATTTCTTTTTCTCCTGCGAAATGACCTCTAACAGGCTGCTTCTCTCCCATAATCCGGCGAAACGTGCGGCGTTGCTGGCGGTATAACGGACGGTATGGCGAATATTTCGATGGCCAAGATAATCCTGAATCAGTCGCGTATCGGCCCCCCGTTCGGCAAGTTCATAACCGCAGGCGTGACGGAGCATATGGGGGTGAGTATGGGTAACGGTTCCAGCATCAACCCCCGCAGCCCGAATAATGCGATATGCCTGCTGGCGAGAAAGCGGTGTCCCCCGGCGGGAGATAAACACGGCGTCAGTGCGGCCTGCGCCTCTCCAGCCTGCGCGTTCCTGACTCCAGCGTTCAACGGCCTCACGCTCATCAAAACGCAGTGGATGAATGGTGGAAAACCCGTTTTTCAGTCGACGGACATTGATTCGTCCCTCGTTGAGATCGAGGTCGCGATAATGCAAATCGAGGAGTTCACTGATGCGCATGCCGTGACGGAACGCCAGCAAAATAAGACAATAATCTCGCTCTCCGGTTGCGCCATGTCGGGCAGCCTGCATCATGGCTTGTACTTCTTTGCCAGTAAGATAACGACGTCGATTCACAATGCATTACTCCTGAAATATGTTTCTGTTAATGAACACCTGTAGAAAACATCATGCGATTAAAAAATAATCCACGATGTTAAAGGCATATTATATTTGAGGGATTAATCACCGTTGGTGATTACATCACTTTTACATACGTAGCTATTATTACCACGTGATAAGTCTTATTTTTATTGATTTTATCAGGTGCGACAATAGCGGCTGTTGTAGACAAAGTCAGGTGTATAAATTTAAACGAAAAATAGTTACAGAGGGTGAGAAGGTGGCGAAGGTTTGTTTGACGAAAAGGTCATGTTGAAAAAAGTATCCTGATTCATTACATGGATATAATAAAACTGTTTAATTCTGCTGCAAATAAGAATGGAAGTGAACAATAAGCATAATAAATATATGGTTAAATATTATTAATGCTTTGTTTATCGTGGTTTTAACACCATCCATGGTGTTGTATCTGTCACAGTGAAATAGCATTATGCTGTTTGAGTTTAGCGTCATCCCAGATACCGTAAAATCGACCAGCGTTACTGGCGGTGTACCAGACGGTATGGCGAATGTTACGGTGTCCCAGGTAATCCTGGATGAGACGGGTGTCGATCCCCATATTGGCTAATGCAAAACCGCATGAGTGACGAAGCATATGCGGATGAATTTCAAGCGGGAGCCCAGCGTGATCGCCCGAGGCTGAAATGATTTGATAAAACTGTTGGCGAGAAAGAGGGTTTCCTTTTCTTGATAAAAATAACCACTCACTGTTGGCATGAGGATAGTCAGTTCGTATAGTCAGCCAGTTTTTTAACGCCTGAATTTCTTCTCTTAATAATGGATGTGTTGTCGAAAACCCTTTTTTCAGGCGGTGAATGTAAATACATCGAGATTTAATATCAATATCTGATATTTGCAGGCGACAGATTTCACTGGCACGAAATCCATGAATAAAACACAATAAGGTCAGACAGTAATTGCGGGCAGCGTGTGGTCCCGTGTTTGCTGCTTTGAGAAGTGACTCTATTTCATTTTGAGTCAGGAAATTCCTCTTCTTATTATCGGCGTTATTTTTCATTAGGTTCCCTTTTGATTGCAGGTGCGCAAGCGTTCTGCTGATTTCCATTAATCCAATGGTCTTATCCGGTTTTAACTCATGATTTATTTGTACTGCACGGTAGGCGCTAATCGTATGCAACGTTGCTTCGCTACAGAAGGACGTGAGCGGATAATGAAAATGGCTGTATGTTGTTTCGTCATAACGTCGTGACATTATCGACTGGGTGCCTCCTCTGGTCTTGTGTTTTTGCTTATCTTACTGAATCAATAAACGTTATTGCTGTTCTACGATCGAGCCCATTCCGGAATACCCCGAATGATGAGCAAAAGGCTTTGCTAAGGACGAAAAACGACATGGCAACCTCGCTAGCATTCACTGTAGAACTACAACAATGAGTAAACAATACTGCAAAAAACACGGTGAGAATAGCAATAATAAGTCATATAACCGCTTTAGAGGCGGGGGCTGGTATTTAGCCGTGAGCAGATTGATTCCCGTTAACCCGCAGAAATTGCATTAGTACGGGTATATTTGGCGGATGAGGGCGTGTGGCTGAAATTAGCCTGTCTTTAAGTGATGAAATGTTTTGCGACAAATAAAATGCGAGCGAGGGAATAATAACGCCTGAAACTACTCTTATTCATCTAAGGCGTTTATGCGTATCGTTCTGGTAATTACTGGAAATCACCTGGTCAGTACTTTCATCTGGCCGATCTCACATAGTGTATTGAGCCCCTTTGCATTATGCTGTTTCGACATTGAGTGAATGAAGATTTACGGATTAAGTAATTCCCAAAGGAAATTATATGAAGTCTATCGGTATTTTTTGCGGTTCATCTGAAGGCCATTCTTCGGTTTATATGCAGGCCGCGCGCGAAGCCGGAACCTATCTGGCTCAGGCCGGGCTGGGCATTGTTTATGGCGGTGGCCGGGTCGGATTGATGGGGGCCGTGGCGGATTCCGCCCTGCAACACGGCGGGCACGTGACGGGGGTGATGCCCGTGTCTTTGGTTGAACGTGAAATTGCGCATACCGGGCTGACTGATTTGCAGGTCGTTGAGAACATGCACCAGCGTAAAGATCGCATGGCGGCATTGTCTTCTGCTTTCATCGCCTTACCCGGCGGGGCAGGCACGTTGGAAGAGATTTTTGAGCAGTGGACGTGGGGACAATTAGGCATCCACCACAAGCCCTGTGCGTTTTATAACATGAACAATTTTTATCAACCGCTGCAGGTCATGGTACAGAAAATGGCCGATGAAGGTTTTATGAAGCAGAGCTACGTGGATATGCTGTTTTTCTCCGATTCGTTGCCGGAAATTGTTGAATATTTTTCGACATATACGCCGCCGACCTCCAAGTGGACCGTGACCCAGAAATAAGACGACTCATTGTGCTCCTGAAGAGCAGAGGATGACACCTGTCACTAACATGCCCCCGCCCAGGCTATGGCCTTCCGGGGGCATTTTTACGCCGGATTCATATCGATGGTTAAAAGGGCACCTTCCCCCCCCCCAGGAATATTCTTAATTTCACTTAGGCCAGATGCCCGTCGGGCAAAAAAAAAGCCCAGAAAATGATCTCTTTTCTCTCTATATGTTGCCATTATGTTTATTTTAACCGTTGCCCCAGGGGATGTTGATACAGTTAATAAAAAAATGGTCGCGAATATTAATGTAGACTTTTATCTTACGGTGTTGCAGAAAATTCAGTGGTATTGCAATTGGTAACATAGAAAAATATTATTTTAATCACGGCTAACATGGCAACGATGCAAGTTTTTATTAAAAGGCCATGTTTTGTCTTTGCCGCATTACCACAGCAAGTAAAGCCTCGTATTATCACGACGGGATTGTGAATATTATCAGCAGGAGCATGCGAAGGGAGAAACGCCAGAACAATTTTTGTATTGGCGAAAGTAAACATTAATAATACGTTTAAATGAGCGAAATAATGAAGAGTCAAATTCGTATAGCCGCGTTTCTGGTCAGCGCAATGGCGTCTGGTGTCGCGCTGTCAGCGGTTTCTGGGGTGCAGGGGACCGGTGGTACAGTGGAATTTTCCGGTGAGATTGTCGACAGTTCCTGTAATGTCACTACGGGGTCAAAACATCCCACCGTGGATTTAGGTCGATGGGCAAAAACCTTTTTTACCGGTACAGGGGTGGAAACCACGAAAACGCCTTTTACCATCAGCGTAGATAATTGTCCGGCGTCGGTGAAAACGGTGGCCGTGTTATTTACGGGGGTGACAGATGCGAATAATCCCGCACTGCTGGCATTGAATTCCAACTCCATCGCAACAGGTGTCGGTATCAAATTATATAACGCCGGTAGCGCGCCTACGCCAATTACGCTGGGCTCAGTGTCTGCCGCTGCGAATGTGGTATCAAATAAAGCCGACCTGAAATTTATGGCCGATTATGTTTCCACGACCACGAATGTGACAGCGGGCAGCGCTAACGGCACTGCTGACTTCCTGATGGTATACAACTGATCGACACTCTGAGCAGGCTTCCGGTCTGCTCAACGCTTTTTTCTTCTTTTCCTGATGGTCACACTTCATGAAACAGTTTATCGCCGCAATGACGGCATCGTTAATTCTGCTGAGCGCTACCGCGCAGGCAGGCATTGTCATGGGTGGAACCCGTGTTGTTTATCAGGAAGGGAAGCGCGAAGCCACCATGACGGTGACGAATGCCGACACGCAGACGCCGTATCTGGTGCAATCATGGGTGGAAAACGCGAACGCAGAGGATAAGCGGGCAGTGCCGTTCGTGGTCACGCCGCCGCTGTTTCGTCTTGAGCCGGAACAGCAAAACGTCCTGCGTATTACGTTTACGGGGGGCGCATTGCCTGCCGATCGGGAGTCCATGTTCTGGCTGAACATTAAAAGTATCGCCCCGACGCAAAAAGAGGACGCCAATAAACTGCAGATTAACGTGAAGTCTCGCTTCAAACTTTTTTATCGCCCGCAGGGGCTGAAAGGCGAGGCAAAAGACGCCTGGACGCAGTTGACCTTTACCGTGCAGGGAAACCAACTGGTGGCGAACAACCCGACGCCGTATCACATCTCCTTGTTCTCCCTGACCGTGGGCGGCAAAGCGCTTGCCGAGCCGGGGATGATCGCCCCGCTGAGCACGCGTCGCTGGACGATCAACGGCAGCGGCCCGGTGACATGGCGGGCAATCAATGATTTTGGCGGCGTGACCGACTCCGCGCAACAGTGATGTCAGGCAACCTTCCCGTGAAAAAGAGAACCGTCCTGTTATCGGCGGACAGCGCGACGCTGCTGCTGACGATCATCCCTGGCGTTTTACTGCTGTTTTGCGATCAGCGTCAGGCGTGGGCGGATGACTATTTTGATCCTGCCGCGCTGGAATTACGCGATCCGCAACAGAAACTGGCGGACCTGCGCTATTTTGCCAAAGCGGGCGGACAGCAGCCCGGAACGTACCCGGTCAGTGTCTGGCTCAACGAACAGGAGGTCGCACAGCAGAATGTGACGTTTGTCGAGGAGAATGGGCAACTGAAACCGGTGCTCACCCCTTCGCAACTGGCGGAATACGGGGTTAACGTTAGCGCGTTTACCGCCTTCAGTCAGTTGCCTGATGGAGGCACTTTCACCGATATCGAACGCTACATTCACGATGCCCGCAGCCAGTTTGATTTCTCCACTCAGCGTCTGAACCTGAGCATTCCACAGGCGGCGATGAACGTGCAAAGCCACGGTTATGTCGATCCCGCGCGTTGGGATGACGGCATTCCGGCCGCCTTCGTCGATTACACTTTTTCCGGCTCGCAGACCCGGCAGTCAACGGATGACGGGCGTTCCAGTTATCTGAACCTGCGCAGTGGCGTTAACCTCGGCGCATGGCGCCTGCGTAACATCTCGTCGATGCAGTACGATAAAACCCGACGCTGGGACTCGCAAAGTACTTACCTGCAGCGCGATATTGTCTCACTGAAAAGTCAGCTGCGGATGGGGGATACTTACACCCGTGGCGACGTCTTTGACAGCGTGCAATTTCGCGGTGTGCAGCTGATGTCTGATGACGAAATGCAACCGGACAGCATGAACGGCTTTGCTCCGATTGTGCGCGGCGTGGCGCACAGTAATGCGAAAGTAACCATCGCGCAGCACGGCTATGTGATTTATGAAACCTACGTGTCGCCGGGGGCATTTGCCATTCAGGATCTCTATCCCACCGCCCAGAGCGGCGACCTGGAGGTCACTGTTAAAGAGAGCGATGGTTCTGAGCGGCGCTGGACACAGCCGTTTGCTGCGGTTCCATTTATGCTGCGTGAAGGACGCGCCAGATTCAGCCTAAGCGCCGGGCGCTACCACTCGACCTCGCAACGCAGTCGTTCGCCGACGTTTATGCAGGGAACGCTTTTTTATGGTCTGCCCGCTGAGTTCACCTTCTATGGCGGTTCGCAGCTGGCTGAAGATTATCATGCCGTCGCGGCAGGGCTGGGGCGTGGTTTTGGCCTGCTGGGCGCGCTGGGGTTGGATACGACCTGGGCGGCGACCACGACGCCTTCAGGTAAGCGTTATACCGGTCATTCGCTGCGCGCGCAGTACCAGAAAAGCGTTGCGCAAACGGGGACCTCGTTCAGTCTGGCCAGCTATCGTTACTCTTCCAGCGGATATTACGATTTTAGCGAAGCCGCGATGCTGGAAAGCCGCTACGGTCAGACATGGAGCAAACGCAGTCGCGAAGAGATTTCCGTTAATCAGGCGCTGGGAGGGGTGGGTACGCTTTCGCTGTCAGCGTATTCGCAGGACTACTGGCATAACGCGGATCGCGATCAAACCCTGCACGCCGGATTTTACAGTACCTGGAAGCGTGTTGCCTGGAGCGTCGGCTATTTCTACACCAAAACGACAGGACACAGCGCGCCGGATCGCTCATGGTCATTGAACGTCACGCTGCCGCTGGGCGGCGCGTGGTCAGACAGCACCGTAAGCTACAACACCTCTTCCGATAATCACGGCTACACCTCGCAACAGGTGGGGATATACGGTGCGCTGCCGCAGAACCAAAACCTCTACTATTCGGTACAGCAGGGGATTGCAAATCAGGGGCAGGGTAGCAACAGCAGCGCATCGCTGGACTATCACGGTGGATATGGGACGACGCAACTGGGGTATCGCCGCGATCGCGACAGTAGCCAGATGACCTGGGGGGCGTCTGGCGCTCTGGTGGTACATCCGCACGGCATCACGCTCGGACAGAACGTCGGTGACAGCTTCGCCATTGTTCGCGCGCCGGGCGCGGCGAACGTCGCGATTCAGAACGCAAACAATGTTCATACCGACTGGCGTGGTTATGCCGTGGTGCCCACGCTTACGCCCTATCACAAAAACGTGATCGCGCTGGATGCCCAAACGTTACCGGATGATGCGGATGTCGAGTTGCAGGGGGCGACGGTGATCCCTGGCGGCGGCGCAGTGGTGGAAGCACATTACCAGACGCATATCGGCAACCGCGTACTGTTCACGCTTCGCCGCAATCAGGATGTGGTGCCTTTTGGTGCCAGCGCCCGGCTGGTCGGTGATGGCGGTACCGCCAGCGCGATGGTGGCCGAACGCGGGCAGGTCTACCTGAGCGGGGTGCCGACGGCAGGCACTCTTGCGGTGAAATGGGACGACGCGGGCGTGAGCCGCCAGTGCGTACTGCATTTCCGGATAGCGGATGCACAGGACCGGAACCCGGTGAAAGAGGTGGCGGGACAATGTTTATGAATCATGAGGAACTGACGATGTCAGGGGTTTTTCGTCTTATTTGCGGGTTAATGCTGCTGGTAGCGAGCCTGTTTAGCCAGTACGTTCAGGCCGAAACCTGTCAGGGTAATACCGGACAAATGACCCTGAACTTTCAAAACATCAAATATCTGCCGACGCTGCGGGTCAATACTCAGATGAGCAGTATTATGCCGGTGAACGGTGGGGGGATTCGCTTTACCTGCGATCGGCAAGGGACGACATCGTCGTGGAAAAAAATCGTCTATCAGCAGATGAATACCCAGGGTGGGCAGATAATTGACGGACATGCGGTGTTCAATTCGGCCTTGCCCGGGATCGGCTACTCACTCAGTTTCCAGTGCGACGGGGGGCCGATCCATTTCCTGGAGTCAGTGGGCAGTCGGTCGGTTACGGTTTGCGACAGCACAGAGAGCCCGTCAATGCTGACGCAACGGGAAGTGGAGGTGAAAGCGTGGGTGACCTTCTATAAAACCGCTGATATTCAACTGGTAAGTAATAATCATGCTTTCGCCAACACGCTGGCAAATGTCGGGAACCTGTCGATGACGTACCCGAATGCGGGGGGAAATGGCGATCAGGTCAGCAGGCCGGTGATTCTCGATCTTGCGGCGATGAACGTGGACATCGGCAGTCGCGGTAGCTGTAGCGTCACCCGCGCCAGTATTTTTGTCGATCTGGGCAAAGCGAACCGGAGCGATTTCAAAGGCCCGGGTACCTCTGGCGGTTCGGCGGTGCCGTTTAGCATCCCTGTGTATTGCGCTACGCCCACGGATATCCGTATTGGTTTCTTCGCGACCCCGGCGACGACCGGGGCGACGGATACGCTGGATATTACGCACTTTCCCGGTGGTGCGGACGGCGTCGGGATCCGGATCCGCTATGGCGATAATGGCGGTAACGGGCCGGTAAAGGGAACATCGGTGACGCTGAATGAGCCCGCAAATCTGCCAGTGGTACAGAAAGTTCCCGCTTCCAGCGCCGCAACGGCAGTGCCGGTCAATTTTATGGCACAGATGGTGCAGACAGGATCGACGGTCACCGCGGGACGGGCAAATGGCACTGCCACCTTTGTGCTGGAATATAACTAAGAAGCCATAAAAGCGTGCGGTAAGGGGTGAAAAATATTTACGTAGTGAATATAAAAACGTAGTTTCTTTATGGCTACCCAGGCGCCCGACGTGGGCAAGAACGGCAAGGAAGCAGGAGAACGGATGAAATTTATCGCCACCATTACCGGGCAACACATCGATTACGGTGATATTCGACCGGAGCATATTGTGATTGAAGATATTGCGGTCGCCCTTTCGCACCTCTGTCGCTTTGCCGGACATGTGCCTGAATTTTACAGTGTCGCCCAACACGGGGTTCTGTGCAGCCAGTTAACGCCACCTGAGTTCGCGCTTGAAGCGCTGCTGCACGATGCCGCTGAGGCCTATTGTCTGGATCTTCCCTCACCGTTAAAGCGCTTGCTTCCCGCGTACAAAGAGATTGAAGCGCGGCTGGATAACGCCATTCGTCAGCGTTTCGATCTTCCTCTCACCCCGAGCAAGGTGATTAAACAGGTGGACCTGATGATGCTGGCAACCGAGCGGCGCGATCTCAATCTGGATCCCGGTAATGACTGGCCGATGCTGGCAGGGGTCTCGCCCACGACGCGGTTGACCGTCACCCCACTGATGCCACGAGAGGCGCGCGCGCTTTTTTTATCCCGCTTTCAGGAACTGACAACCGGTTAAAGATGGTATGCCGTCACGGTTCGGCGCGTGCCGGTCAGTGAATCGAACACCTCGACATCTGACGCCAGAATCGGCATGCCTGACGCGCGGAGTCGCTGAATATCGGCGGCAATACGCTGGATCCCCAGCCAGAACAGCCCATCCAGGGCGTTAACCTGCAAACCACTCTCCAGTGCCAGGCGAAGCCGTTCCTCGGGATGCTTTGTCTGACTGGCAACCTGCTGATAGGGCGCCGTGGTAATGGTTTCCTCATCCATACGGCGGATACGCGACGACAGACGATAGCGAAAGGCATCGGGGACGCGACTGAGATCGGCATTGATGCTGTAAACCTGGCCACGGCGTTTATCATTAATCAGCACATTTTTCTGGGTGAGGGCAAATTCTTTCCGCAGCTTGTCGATCAGTTGCGGAGTACGGGTGAGGAGCAAACGGAAGGGCAGTTCAAAGCTGGTTACGTAATCGACATTAAGCAGCGCAATACGCAGTCGTTCTTCAACACCGGCATTCTCTTGTTGGCACTCCGCCAGAACCTCTTTCCATTGGCTGGCAATGCGCGGCGACTCGTTGATTTCAGTGAAATGATATTTTTCAATCAGGTAATCGATACGCCTGGTCATTTTTTTCCATCCCATCCGCCCGTTCGCTAATGGCACAACATAACATAGAGAAAGAGACAGAATACAGCGACAAACGAATAATTGTCTACTTAAGAATGTTTAAGAAA